>ENA-USYP01000798-USYP01000798.1-human-gut-metagenome-genome-assembly--contig:-NODE-798-length-28042-cov-8.027427_pt1 | contig 28042 bp, 24 predicted proteins | sample MGYA00250065_ERZ773512 | MGnify/ENA primary metagenome ERZ773512 (study PRJEB29103, sample SAMN06112003) | human gut metagenome | biome: human gut; feature: ankylosing spondylitis patient; material... | reverse complement strand
GAAATGACTTGGCAGAATCTGAATGAATTGAAAGGAAGTAATGGATTATTTGCCAAATATGGAGTACGTGGAATTCCCAATTATGTCCTTATTTCACCTGAAGGACGTATTGTAGAAAAATGGTTCGGATATAGTGCACACAGCTTGAAACGAAAACTTCGTCGCCTGCTGAATGCAAACGAATATGTGATGAGCTTAGGGGAAGAGAATGGACATAAAGTGGTGAACTTCCCGACTGTGAAGAAAAGCAATAACGATATTCCTGAAATCCGCCAGGTAGTGTTGACGGATACTGCTACGATCCTGCGGATTCGTGCCTATTATATACCTAAATACTGGATACAAATTATGAAGAATATCCAGTTGGTAGCGGATAATGGAACAGTGTGTCCCGTTCTTCGTTCGGAAGGCATTCCTTTAGGGGAGAAATTCTATATGCCGGAAAGTGGAGAAGCTGATTATACTCTTTATTTCGCTCCATTGCCGGCCGGAACACGTTCTTTCGATATGGTCGAGCCGGAAGGGGCAAACCCGGATCGTGTAGAAGGTATCGCTTTGACACTTGAATAAGATAGCAGAGGCTTTCTTATTCTAAAATCTTGCTATCTGCACTCTTTTTCGTACATTTGTAGCTTTCAAAAAGAAAGTTGTTATTTTAAAAAATACTCTGTATGAAATCAGACATTGAAATAGCTCGCAGCATAGAGCTGAAGAAAATTAAGCAGGTGGCCGAAGGTGTGGGTATTCCGCGCGAAGAAGTAGAAAACTACGGACGGTATATCGCTAAAATTCCAACGAATTTGATTGATGAAGAGAAAGTGAAGAAAAGTAACCTGATACTGGTTACCGCCATTACTGCCACCAAAGCAGGTATTGGTAAAACAACAGTTTCTATCGGTCTGGCTTTGGGATTGAATAAAATAGGTAAAAAGGCGATTGTTGCTTTGCGTGAACCTTCATTAGGACCTTGTTTCGGAATGAAGGGTGGGGCAGCAGGTGGCGGTTATGCCCAAGTACTTCCCATGGAGAAGATAAATCTGCATTTTACGGGGGATTTTCATGCCATCACTTCGGCTCATAATATGATATCGGCTTTGCTCGATAATTATCTGTATCAGCATCAGGCAGACGGCTTCGGACTGAAAGAAATTATCTGGCAGCGTGTACTGGATGTGAACGACCGTTCTTTGCGTAGTATTGTCACGGGGTTAGGTCCCAGTACAAACGGTATTACTGAAGAGTCCGGCTTCGATATTACTCCCGCATCCGAAATTATGGCTATTCTTTGTCTGGCAAAGGATATAGACGACTTGAAACGACGGATTGAGAATATTATTCTTGGTTTCCGCTTTGATGGTTGTCCGTTCACAGTGAAGGAGTTAGGTGTTGCTGGAGCTATTACTGTCTTGTTGAAAGATGCCATTAATCCGAACTTAGTTCAAACTACCGAAGGATCGGCTGCTTTTGTTCATGGTGGTCCCTTCGCGAATATTGCACATGGTTGTAACTCTATTCTGGCAACGAAAATGGCCATGACTTTCGGTGACTATGTTGTAACGGAAGCCGGCTTCGGTGCTGACCTCGGTGCGGAGAAATTTTATAATATCAAATGCCGTAAAAGTGGATTGCAACCAAAGTTGACTGTGATTGTTGCCACTGCACAAGGTTTGAAAATGCATGGAGGTGTCAGCCTCGATCGTATTAAAGAGCCCAATATGGAGGGATTGCAGCAAGGTTTCGGTAATCTTGATAAGCATATACGTAATCTGCGTTCGTTCGGTCAGACGGTGGTGGTTGCTTTTAATCGTTTTGCCAGTGATACAGATGAGGAAGTGGAAGCGATCCGTCATCACTGTGAGGAAAAATTAGGCGTTGGTTTTGCTGTCAATAATGCATTTGCAGAAGGTGGAGAAGGAGCTGTGGAACTTGCTAATCTGGTAGTGGATGCTATTGAGAAGAAGCCTTCCGAACCTTTGAACTTTAGTTATAGTGAGGATGATAGTGTAGAACAGAAGATAGAGAAGATAGCTTGTAATCTATATGGTGCCAGCGTGGTGACTTATAGCATTCATTCACGCAAAATCATTAAACTGATAGAGAAGATGGGCATTGGCCATTATCCGGTTTGTATAGCCAAAACTCAATATTCTTTCTCTGCCGATCCGAAGATATATGGTGCAGTGAATAATTTTGAATTCCACATCAAAGATATTGTAATCAATAACGGTGCGGAAATGATTGTTGCCATTGCAGGAGAAATTTTACGTATGCCGGGACTTCCCAAAGAGCCACAGGCTATGCATATTGATATTGTGGATGGAAATATAGAAGGGTTGAGCTAAATCAGCTATTAGACATAAAAAAGAAATCCGCAGCCTGATGAAGACTGCGGATTTTTTATAACTAAAAGTTTTTATATACGTTTTCTTAGTATGCAAACAGCGGATATTTTTCCATAGTCTTATTCACGCGTGCGCGAACTTCAGCAATAACCGCTTCGTTTTCTACATTGGACAGAACCGTTTCAATCATTTCTGCAATTTCCAGCATCAGATCTTCTTTAGCGCCACGAGTAGTGATGGCAGGAGTACCCAGACGGATACCGGAAGTCTGGAATGCAGAGCGGCTATCGAACGGAACCATATTCTTGTTTACAGTGATATCGGCAGATACCAATGCTTTTTCAGCAACTTTACCTGTGAGATCAGGATATTTGCTACGCAGGTCGACCAGCATAGAGTGATTATCTGTACCACCGGAAACGATTGTAAAGCCACGGTCGATTAATGCTTGTGCCAGTACGGCCGCATTTTTCTTCACTTGAGCAGCATATTCTTTGAATTCGGGTTGCAGGATTTCACCGAATGCAACAGCTTTTGATGCAATGACGTGTTCCAACGGACCACCTTGGATACCCGGGAATACAGCTGAGTCGATCAACTGAGACATCATCTTGATTTCACCCTTCGGGGTTGTTTTTCCCCAAGGATTAGGGAAGTCTTTGCCAATCAGGATGATACCTCCGCGAGGACCACGCAAAGTCTTATGTGTGGTAGAAGTAACGATATGAGCATACTTCACAGGGTTTTCCAGCAATCCGGCTGCAATCAGTCCGGCAGGGTGAGCCATATCGATCATCAGGATAGCACCTACTTTGTCTGCGATTTCGCGCATACGCTTGTAGTCCCATTCGCGGGAATATGCTGAACCACCACCGATGATCAACTTTGGTTTTTCGCGCAAAGCAACTTCTTCCATCTGGTCATAGTCTACGCGACCGGTTTCTTTATTCAGATTATATTCACAAGGAGTATAGATGATACCGGAAGTATTTACTAAAGAACCGTGTGAGAGGTGACCGCCGTGAGCCAGATTCAATCCCATGAATTTGTCACCCGGATTCAATACAGCGAGGAATACAGCTGCATTAGCTTGTGCGCCTGAGTGGGGTTGCACGTTCGCCCATTCTGCACCAAAGATTTCCTTTATGCGGTCGATAGCAATTTGTTCGCTCTGGTCTACTACTTCGCAACCTCCGTAGTAACGTTTGCCGGGATAACCTTCTGCATACTTGTTAGTGAGACAGGAGCCCATTGCCTCCATTACTTGGTCACTTACAAAATTCTCTGATGCAATCAGTTCAATACCTTTGAGCTGACGTTGATGTTCTTTTTCGATGATATCGAAAATTAAATCGTCTCTTTTCATTTTGCTTACTTAGATAAGTTTGATAAATCTGTGTTCTCTTATTAAGCGCACAAATTTACGGTAAAAAAATGAATAAACTGTCAGAAAAGACAGAAATTTACTTTCTAAAAGAATACTCCAAAGGAAAAGCTGAGAACATTGTCTCGTCGGTGGAAACGTATTTCGTCAGCGGGTGGATCACCTTCGACGACGCCGTCATCATAAGTCACTTTGCGGGATATATTATGTACTCCTATGTCATAGCGGAAATCGAAGAAAATGCGGGAGATAGTGACGGCTACTCCAAGGGTGAAGCTGAGGTTCAGCGGACGCAGCCTTTCTTTGATTCCCTGCTGGTCGAAATTCTCAAAAGTAACTTCGCTCTTTTTATTCCAGATATAACGAAATTTAGGACCGCCGAATACAGCCAGACTATAGGGCCCCTCCTTAATAACATTATATCCGTAGATCACAGGAATGTCTACACTGTGGATTTCAGAAGTTATAGATGCCATTTCCAAAGGAGCATCCTCTGCGGCAGGTTTTTCGAAAGTAATATTGCAGCGGTTGATATTGTAGGATATTTCCGGTTGCAGGAAATGACGTTCAAAGTTGATACGCATAAAGACAGAGCCGAAATAGCCTATCTTGTAGTTATTCTGCACCTCGTCTATGGTGATTCCGTTTAATGTAAGATTAGATACAAGGAAGAGGGAAGAGGTGAAACCACCTTTAATACCGAAGTTCACCGGACGATCATGGTGATGTTTCTTCAGTGGTTCTTCAACCGCTGTACCGGGCACAAGATGAGATTGCCCCCACGTTGTAGCGGGGAAAAACAAAAGGCACAGGATAAATATTTTCAAAACTTTGTTCATCACTTACCACTAACCGTTAATCACTATCTTTTCTTCTCAACAGACCAGCCAAATTTACCGATCTTTTCACCCAATTCATAGTACCCTCCATGTACATAAACCAGTGGATTAGCTTCCGCCAGCTCCAGTTTCCCGGTTTCCAGGTTCAGGTTCCGGTCGTCGGCACGCACGTTTACCACATCGGCAATAAACATATCATGCGAGCCGAGTGACATGATTTCCTTTACACGGCATTCTATACACAAGGGGGATTCTTCAATAAGGGGAGCATTGACCACAGTACTTTTTCCCGGTGTCAGATGCATTTCTTCGAACTTATTGTAGTCTTTCCCGGAACGTACGCCACACCAATCCGTTGCACGCGCCATATCTTTGGTCGTGAGATTAATGACAAACTCCATATTCCGTTTCAGGATTTCGTAAGAGTAACGTTCGGGGCGTACTGAAATATAGCACATGGGCGGGTTCGTACAAATCGTTCCCGTCCATGCAATTGTTAATATGTTATATTCTTCCGGAGTGCTTCCACAGCTTACCAATACGGCAGGAAGCGGGTAAATCATTGTTCCGGGCTTCCAGTCTTGTTTCATGACTAAAGAGTTACGAGCTTTTATATTATTTCAATTTCGTTCCTGTTTTGTTCTTTCTCGCAATAGTGACATCGGATCACACAATTTTCCTTATCCACTACATGGAATAACGTCGCCATGGGCTCGTTGTTCGTGATACATTTGGGGTTGGCACACTTTACAATGCCGCGAAGTTCTTCAGGAAGGCTAACTTCACGTTTTTCCACCACTTCATAATCCCGGATAATATTCAGCTTCACATTAGGCGCTACCACGGCGATGCGATTAATTTCATCATCGCAGAAAAATTTATCTGCAATTTTAATAATGCCTTTAGTACCCAGCTTTCCGCTTTTGAGATTAAAGCCAATGGTGATATTGTTATTCATGTGTTCCAGTCCCAGTAAAGAGACTACAGTGAACAGATTTTCAGAGGGGATATGGTCGATAACGGTACCGTTTTCTAATGCGGCAACCTGTAATTCTTGTTTTTTTTCGCTCATCTTTCAATTTACAAATTAGCAATTTACAAAGTACAATTTAGGCTTTCACCTCATCCAGTGTGATGCCTAATACATCGCAGAGGATAGCCTCACGAGCATACAGACCGTTTTGAGCTTGCTGGAAGTAGTAAGCTTTCGGATTATCGTCTACGTCATAAGCGATTTCATTGACGCGGGGCAGGGGATGCAGAATGCACAAATTGGGACGGGTATGTTCCAACATCTTGTTGCGCAGGATGTAAACGTTCTTGACCCGTTCGTACTCCATGAGGTCAGTGAAGCGTTCACGCTGCACACGGGTCATGTAGAGGATATCGGCATCTGCTATGGTTTCTTCCGTAAAGTCCGTATGTTCCACGTACTTGATGCCATGATCGCGGCAGTAAATTTTGTATTCTTCGGGCATTCTCAATTCATCAGGAGCTATGAAGTGGAAAGTTGGGTTGAAGTGACGCATTGCCATCAGCAGTGAGTGTACGGTGCGGCCATATTTGAGGTCACCAACGAGGAAAATATTCAGGTTCTCCAGTGTACCCTGGGTTTTGTAGATGGAGTAGAGGTCGAGCATCGTTTGTGAAGGATGCTGGTTGGCTCCGTCTCCGGCATTGACGATAGGCACTGTGGTTACTTCGCTGGCATAGCGGGCGGCTCCTTCCAGATGATGCCGCATCACGATGATATCGGCGTAGTTGCTCACCATTTTGATGGTATCTTTCAGGGTTTCGCCTTTCGAAGAACTCGTTGCTTTGGGGTCACTAAACCCGATTACACGGGCTCCCAAGCGGTTGGCTGCTGTTTCAAAACTGAGTCTTGTACGGGTAGACGGCTCGAAAAAGAGGGTGGCAACCACTTTCCCTTCCAGCAGCCTACGGTTGGGACGGGCTTCAAACTGCTTCGCCATCTCGATCATGTAGAGGATTTTTTCCTTGCTATGCTCGGCAATGGTGACTAAACTTCTGTTTTCCATATCGTTCGTTATTTTGTTTCTTTTCGAGAGTTCAAAGGTACGGAAAAGATGCGGAGTACGGAAGAAAGACGGGAGAAAATTTAGAAGTTTTTTTCGTCTCCATAGCCGGCGATCTTCAGCTCATGGGACAAAAAGTTTTGCCCCGTGGGATGAAAAAAAATATCTCATGAGACGAAAAAAACAATCCCATGGGATGAAGCTGCTCATACGGTGAGATGGATGCCGGAATTAGTTTGGATCATTACCAGCATCAGCAGCAGCTTTTCTTTTTCTTTTCTGCTGTTGTTATTATATAAAGAATATATAAGAAAGAAAAATGTACTATTTGTTTTGGCTAAAGTATTGAATAATAATAATTTATTCTTCATTTTTTACTTTTTCCCTAAGCGAAAACAGCATGGGAACAGTCGATTTCCAAGCAAAAAATGCCTCTAAAATGCTCAATTCCCCCACCTTTTTGGTCACCAAAATGCCATATTCTATCCCCTCAAACGCCACACTTTATCATCGAAAATGCCACATTTCATTCTCCGAAATGCTACACTTTGTGCTTGCTGAAGTGTGGCGTTTTACCCGTTAAGATGTGGCATTTTGGATGATAAAGTGTGGCGTTTTAAGAGTTTTCTATAGAATTTATAAGGGTGTTCCAATATAATTCCGTACCTTTGCCTTGTTATTTTTACAGGTAATCTATTTTATTGATTTAGTGAATTTACAGTAATAAACATGATAAAGAACATCATAAAAATCCTTTGGATATTCTTAGCCGTCATAGTATTGGCTTGCGTCACTGTTTTCTTCTCCATTGCTAAAGGTTGGATAGGCTATATGCCTCCTGTTGAAGATCTGGAAAACCCTAATTATAAGTTTGCTACACAAGTTTTCTCGGAAGACGGGAAGGTACTTGGTACTTATTCGTTTAGCAAAGAGAACCGTGTATATGTGGGCTATAATGATTTATCCCCCAATATCATCAATGCATTGATCGCAACAGAAGATGTGCGTTTTGCCGAGCATTCCGGAATTGATGCAATTGCTCTGTTTCGCGCCATTGTGAAGCGTGGTTTATTGTTCCAGAAGAATGCAGGTGGGGGTAGTACGATTACCCAGCAATTATCGAAACAACTCTATTCGCCCAGTGCAGACAATGTAATGGAACGTTTGTTTCAGAAACCCATTGAGTGGGTAATTGCAGTGAAATTGGAGCGTTACTATACCAAGGAAGAGATACTTACGATGTATCTTAATAAATTTGACTTTTTAAACAATGCAGTCGGTATCAAAACTGCAGCCAACACTTACTTTGGCTGTGAACCTAAAGATTTAAAAATAGAAGAAGCTGCCACTTTAGTTGGTATGTGTAAAAATCCGGCTCTTTATAATCCAGTTCGTTTCAACGAGCGTTCACGCGGACGCCGTAATGTGGTGCTTGATCAAATGCGTAAAGCAGGATATATCACTGCCGAAGAATGTGATTCACTGCAAGCACTTCCACTGACCTTGAAATATACCCGTGTTGACCATAAAGAAGGTATGGCAACCTATTTCCGCGAATATCTGCGTGGAGTATTAAATGCCAAGAAGCCTGTGAAGGGAGATTATCGGGGCTGGCAGATGCAGAAATTTTATGAAGATTCTCTTGATTGGGAAAATAATCCTCTGTTCGGCTGGTGCGAAAAGAATATAAAGAAAGATGGTTCAAAGTATAACCTTTATACGGATGGTCTGAAAATCTATACGACTATTGACTCCCGTATGCAGCAATATGCAGAAGAGGCAGTAGAAGAGCACCTGAAAGAACTACAAGGCTATTTCTTTAAAGAAAAGAAGGGACGGAAACAAGCACCCTACAGTAATAGAATTACGAAGGATCAGGTAGATGAAATCCTTGCCCGTACCATGAAACAGTCTGATCGTTATCGGACCATGAAGAAAGCCGGAGCATCGGATGCTCAAATAGAAAAGGCTTTCAATACACCTGAGGAAATGTCGGTATTTACCTGGAATGGTGAAAAGGATACGATCATGACACCTATGGATTCTATCCGTTATTACAAACACTTCCTTCGTGCCGGCTTTATGTCAATGGATCCGCACAACGGGCATGTAAAGGCGTATGTAGGCGGGCCTAATTATAATTACTTCCAATACGACATGGCAATGGTAGGACGTCGTCAGATTGGTTCTACTATGAAACCTTATGTATATTCACTGGCTATGGAGAATGGATTTTCTCCTTGCGATGAGATGCGACATGTGGAATTTCAGGGCTTCGATGAAAATGGTAACCCTTGGGCACCCCGTAATGCAAATACTAAACGCTACGGAGAAATGGTGACTTTGAAATGGGGCTTAGCTAATTCGGACAACTGGATTACGGCACGATTGATGAGTAAATTAAACCCGTATGAGCTGAAACGATTGTTACATAGTTTCGGCGTGCGCAATCGTGAGATAGTACCTTCTATTGCTCTTTGCCTTGGACCTTGTGAGATCTCAGTAGGAGAAATGGTAAGTGCATATACGGCATTCCCCAATAAAGGAATTCGTGTGGCACCTATGTTTGTAACCCGTATAGAAGACAGTGATGGTAATGTATTGGCTACGTTCTCTCCGGAAATGGAAGAAGTTGTCAGTGTTTCCAGTGCTTATAAGATGTTGGTTATGCTTCGTGCCGTTATTAATGAGGGAACAGGTGGACGTGTTCGTCGCTTAGGTGTGAAAGCTGATATGGGTGGTAAGACCGGAACAACTAACTATAATGCAGATGGTTGGTTTATGGGCTTTACTCCTTCACTGGTATCCGGATGCTGGGTTGGTGGAGAAGAACGCGATATTCATTTCGATACTATGCTGCATGGGCAAGGTGCTTCTATGGCATTGCCTATCTGGTCTAAATATATGGTAAAAGTGCTTGGAGACAAGACACTGGGATATGATGAAAGTGAAACATTCCAACTTCCGGAAGGTTTCGATCCTTGTAAGGATAATGGGGACGTTAATTCTGAACCGGCATCAGAAACTGGTTTGGATGACTTCTTTGATTAAAATTCAAGTGTCGGTCTAAATTCTTGATTTCGAAAGTGGTTTATACAATCAGCATCGGTAGTAACGAGCAACAGAAAGAGAATCTTTCGTTGGCGCGGAAGCGGTTGAAAGAACTGTTTCCTGGTATTCGTTTTTCTACGGAAGAAGAGACTAAACCGCTTTATTTCCGGCGTTCATCCTTATTTTCCAATCAGGTGGCACGTTTTATTTCCAGTAGCGATGCGGCGGAAATAACTTCTTGTTTGAAAGCTATTGAACGGGAAGCGGGGCGGATGCCTGAAGAGAAAAAGCAAGAAATAGTCCGGTTGGATCTGGACTTATTATCATGTGATGACACAGTCTATAAACCCGATGATTTAAAAAGGGACTATATTTGCCGGGGATTGAAAGAAATAGAGTAATTTAAAATGGGTACGCGGACGACGCGGATAAAGCGGGCGAACGCGGATCTATAAAATAGTAAATATAAATATGTTGAAGTTTTTAGGAATCATTCCCGCCCGTTACGCATCCACGCGTTTTCCTGCAAAACCGTTGGCCATGCTGGGAGGTAAAACTGTAATACAGCGAGTATATGAACAAGTGGCAGGTATTCTGGACGATGCTTATGTGGCCACAGATGACGAACGGATCGAAGAAGCTGTAAAAGCTTTCGGAGGTAAAGTAGTGATGACTTCCGTTAATCATAAAAGCGGCACGGATCGTTGCTATGAAGCATATACTAAAATAGGGGGAGACTTTGATGTCGTAGTCAACATTCAGGGTGACGAGCCTTTTATTCAACCCTCCCAACTGGAAACTGTAAAAGCTTGCTTCGACGATATTACGACCCAGATTGCTACACTGGTGAAACCTTTTACTCCTGAGAATGGGTTTGAAGCTTTGGAGAATATCAATTCTCCGAAAGTAGTGCTGAATAAGAATATGAATGCACTCTATTTCAGCCGCTCTATTATTCCTTATCAGCGAAATGCGGAAAAACAAGATTGGCTGAAAAATCACACTTATTATAAGCATATAGGATTATACGCCTATCGTGCTGAAGTTTTAAAAGAGATTACTTCGTTGCCGCAATCTTCGCTGGAACTGGCAGAATCGCTGGAACAACTTCGTTGGCTGGAGAATGGCTATACCATTAAAGCCGGTATTACCGAAGTAGAGACCATCGGCATTGATACTCCCCAGGATTTGGAAAAGGCTGAAGAATTCTTGAAAATATGTTAGACAGAACTATCCAGCCCCGTATTTGTGAGCCGGAACAATTGGCAGTGCCATCTCCCGAATGTCGGGTGATGAAAAACGGTATACCTTTATATATACTCAATGCCGGGGATAATGAAGTAGTCCGAATTGACCTGTTGATAGAAGGTGGACGCTGGCAACAGAGCCAACGCTTGCAGGCTTTGTTTACCAACCGGATGCTGCGCGAAGGTACCCGGCGTTATTCGGCCGCGGCCATTGCCGAAAAGTTGGATTACTATGGTGCCTGGTTGGAGCTTTCCAGCTCGTCCGAGTATGCTTATATCACCCTTTATTCTTTGAATAAATATCTGCCGGAAACTTTAGATATTTTTGAGTCTATCGTAAAAGAACCTCTTTTCCCTGAAAAAGAGTTGGGAGTGATTATCGACAGCAATATCCAGCAATTTCTTGTGAACAGCTCCAAGGTGGACTTTCTGGCCCATCGCACTTTGATAAATGCCGTATATGGCGATACGCATCCGTGCGGGCAATTAGTGCAGAAGGAAGATTATCATTTGATCAACCCTTCTGTCTTGCAATCGTTTTACGACCGATATTATCATTCCGGAAATTGCAGTATCTATCTTGCGGGGAAGGTCAGCGAAGACGCTATCCGTCGTATTGAAACTCTTTTTGGAAGTGAACCTTTCGGTAAAGATTTCCGGAAGCCGGAAAAACGGTCTTATGTTCCAGTAACTTCTTCTGAGAAACGTATTTTTACCGAGCGTGCCGATGCAATGCAAAGTGCTGTTCGCATGGGAATGCTTTCTTTGGATCGACGCCATCCTGATTATTTGAAAGTTCGCGTTCTGGTTACCTTGTTCGGAGGCTATTTCGGTAGCCGTCTGATGTCTAATATTCGTGAAGATAAAGGATATACGTATGGTATATCTGCCGGTATCATGCCTTATCCCGATAGTGGATTGTTGGTTGTCAATGCAGAGACTGCCAATGAATTTGTAGAGCCGCTTATCAAAGAAGTTTACCATGAAATAGATCGCCTGCAAAATGACCTCGTACCTGCCGAAGAACTTGCCATGGTGAGGAACTATATGTTGGGTGATATGTGTCGCAGCTATGAATCTGCTTTCTCACTGGCGGATGCCTGGATCTTTATTCATACTTCCGGCCTCCCGGACTCGTATGTGAGGGATGCCGTAGAAGCAGTGAAGACAATTACTCCTGCCGAGATACGCGAACTTGCCTCACGCTATTTGTGCAAAGAGACATTAAAAGAAATTGTATCCGGCAAAAAAATGTCATAAAAAAGGTGTGATACCCCTTCCTTTTAGCAGATTAATTGTATCTTTGTGCAAATACTATATGAGACGTGTAACAAGTTGCTGCGTTTACACGTCTTATTATTAAAATCGCTAATTTATAATTTTCAATGAAATATCTATATACTGCACTCATTCTGGTATTCATGTCCCAAGGCGGGGCGACGGCCCAGGAAAAGAAATCCGGTTTCTTCGACAAAGTAAAAACAACTTTCTCTTCTGAAATAAAGATAGGAACTCATACCTTCAAAGACGGTTCCGTATATACGGGTGAAATGAAAGGACGTAAACCCAACGGAAAAGGTAAGACGGTGTTCAAGAATGGTAATGTCTACGAAGGTGAATATGTGAAAGGAAAACGTGAAGGATATGGTACTTATACATTTCCTGACGGCGAAAAGTACGAAGGACAATGGTTTCAGGACCAGCAACACGGTAAGGGTATCTACTATTTCATGAACAACAACCGTTATGACGGTATGTGGTTTCAGGATTACCAGCAAGGCAAAGGTACGATGTATTATTATACCGGTGACATTTACGAAGGAGACTGGGTAAATGACAAGCGTGAAGGTCAAGGCACATATACCTGGAAAAATGGTTCCAAATATGAAGGTTCCTGGAAGAATGATAAGAAAGAGGGTAAAGGTACTTTTGTCTGGAATGACGGCTGTAAATACGAAGGTGACTGGAAGAACGATGTGCGTGATGGAAAAGGTACTTTCGAATATGCCAACGGAGATAAATATGTAGGCGACTGGAAAGATGATATGCAACATGGCAAAGGTATTTACTTCTTCCACACCGGCGATCGCTATGAAGGTGCGTATGTGCAGGGTGAACGCACCGGAGCCGGCATTTATTATCACGCCAACGGCAATAAATATGTAGGAAACTTCAAAGACGGCATGCAACACGGAAAAGGTGTGTTTACTTGGGCAAGTGGTGCGGTCTATGACGGCGACTGGAAGGACAACCAGCGTGACGGCCGCGGAACCTATAAATGGAATGTAGGTGATTCCTACGAAGGCGAATGGAAAAACAACCAGTTCAATGGTCAGGGAACCCTGATTATGACAGACGGAACTAAATATAAAGGTGGTTTTGTGAATGGTATGGAAGAAGGTAACGGTATACAAGAGGACAAAAACGGTAATCGTTACGAAGGCTTCTTCAAGCAAGGCAAAAAACACGGTCCTTTTGTTGAAACGGATAAAAACGGAAAAGTAATAAAAAAGGGCACGTACAAAATGGGAAGACTGGAATTAAATTAAAAATTAATAATTAAAAATTAAAGGCTGCGCAGTTGTAACATCGCGCAGCCTTTAATTTTTAATTATTAATTTTTAATTTCTAAATTACCTTTGGCAATTTAGATAATGTATTGTGAACTGATAGACTCATTATTCACCACTCTCTTGATGGTTTCTGCAAACATATCAGCAATACTGAGTTGTTTTACTTTCGCGCATTTCTTAGAGTAGGGGATACTATCGGTAAATACGATTTCGGTCAGACTGGATTCCTGTACACGGAAAGACGCCGGGTCGGACATTACACAGTGGCTTGCAATAGCGCGTACTGATTTAGCACCGGCATCCAACATAATGTTAGCTGCTTTGGTGATAGTACCGGCTGTATCTACAATGTCATCTACCAATACTACATTCTTATCGGTTACATCACCGATAATCTGCATGGATGCAACTTCATTTGCTTTCTCACGTGATTTGTTGCACAATACCAGGGGAACTCCCAAATACTTTGAGAATGTGCTGGCACGTTTGGAACCACCCACATCCGGCGTAGCGATTACAAGATCTTTCAATTTCAAGGACTCAATATAGGGGAGGAACACTGCCGAAGCATACAAGTGATCTACCGGAATGTTGAAGAAACCTTGGATTTGATCAGCATGGAGATCCATCGTAATCAAACGATCGATACCTGCTACTGAAAGTAAATCGGCTACTAACTTTGCGCCGATAGAAACGCGAGGTTTGTCTTTTCTGTCCTGTCGTGCCCAACCGAAATATGGAATGACTGCAACAACGCTTTTAGCAGACGCTCTTTTAGCAGCGTCGATCATCAGCAGAAGTTCCATTAAATTGTCGGAATTAGGGAAGGTGGATTGAACCAGGAATACATGTGCGCCACGAATTGACTCTTCATAGGAAACAGCAAACTCACCATCAGCAAAGTGGGTGATGTTCATCTTTCCCAGAGGGCAATCAAGGCTTGCGCAGATTTTCTCTGCAAGGTATCTCGAGTTAGTTCCGGAGAATACCATTACGGGTGCTTTTTCGCTCATTTTGTAATAGATGTTACCTATTTGTTTAATACGGCTGCAAAGTTATGAATTTCCCGCTACATTCTACAAGACTTATTGTAGAAAAATCTTTTTTCTTTCCCGGATTTATTTGTAGCTTTGCTAAGTGAAACGGTTTCCTCATATACGATTGGTGGGCTTACTGTGTTTTTGCATAGTAATGATTTCTTGTGTGGGTACTGCTCCCACCAAGGAAGTACATCTTATCGATTCGCTCAACCAAGTGGCTTATTCTTATCGGTATAAAGACCTGGACTCTTCTTGTCATGCTGCCACACAAGCTTATGGAAAAGTGAATCTGTATAGTCAAGGGAAAGCGGAAGCATCCAATAATCTGGGTTTTTGTGCTTTTATGCGCATGGATTTTGAGAAAGCGGAGAAGTTTCATAAAGATGTGTATAGTCTCACGAAAAATGAACTGGAATTGCTGGTTGCCGATATCGGATTGATGAAAATCTATCAGCGGACGGCCATGAACAAAGAATTTTATGACTATCGGAACAGTGCCCTCCGCCGCATGAAACGAATAGATGAAGATAACAAGCTTTTCGTAGATAAGCACGAACGGTTGAGACTGAACTATGCACGCTCCGAATTTTATATCGTTTCCGCAGTTTATTACTACTATCTGCAACAACGTCCGGAAGCGGTGGCTTCCATCAACGAAATATATCCGCAGGAAGAACTTGTAGCGGATACGAACCAGTTACTGTATTATCATTATATAAAAGGATCGGCAGCACTTTGTGATGGTGAAACGGCGGATGAACGTCGTTTGCGTGAATTCGACGAGTTGTATACAACTTGGAAAATGGCATCTCGCGGAGGATACTTGTATTTTGAAGGTAATGGAGTACAGGGGCTTGCTAACCTGATGGCATCTCCCGATAATTATGACTTTTTCCAGGTCAGGCGTTCTCATGCATTGAAACAGTTTGATGTTCCCGTGGATCCTTTGTTGCCCATGCGTTTAGGACAATTGGCTTTGAAGAAATTCAAGCAATATAATGATGTGTATCAGATTGCCGGTGCCTATGTTTCTATTGGTAAATATTTGAATGCGCATGATAACTACGCCGAAGCATTGGATACATTGACGCTTGCCTTGGAGTGCGTGAACAGTCATCATCGCCGTTTTTATGATTGCCACGATAGCCTGGATTGGTTGAAAACCTATGATATACGGGATACCATTTCTTCAGAAAAAGCATGGATAGAGCGTAAGTTAAGAACCGTTCCGGAATGGATTTCACGTATTCGCGAACAACTGAGTGTTACGTATGCCGGACTGGAAATGAAGCAACACTCCGATTATAATCGCAATATTTATCTGGATATTCTGGAAGATACCCGCCAGGATAAGGAGTTGGAAAGCCGTTATCAGGCTTTGGAAAGTGAAGCCCGACAGCTTAATATTTTACTCTTCTTCGTGATTGTCGGTTTTATACTGGTGGTTTTATTTTTTTGGATATTCAATAAACGGTCTAAAGAACGTAATCATGTCCATTTACACCGTTTGAGGCAAATGTTGGACATTTGTCAGAAAATAACTGCTTCTATTCCCACGGACGCGCAGACGGAAGAAGAGATTGTAGATGCCATTCTTTCTGCTGTGCAGACAGATATAGAGGAACTTTTCAGTGTAAAAGACATCCGGATAGAAGATGGGCAGTTGGTATTACCCAAACGTCTAACGAAGGATGAGAAGGCAATACTACATGTGATTGCTCCTTATATTACATGGGCGCTTGATAATGGTATGACTTCCATTTCGCTGGGTGACGAACGCCGCCGGTTGGAAAAAGAACGGTATGTGTACGAACAGCATATAGCCGGAAATAAACGTCAGAATCTTATAAAGAAAGCGTGTATGGCCATTGTGAACGGTATTCATCCGTACATAGACCGTATTATTAATGAAGTGCATAAACTAACGGAAAAGGGTTTTATCCATGACGAACACATCAAAGCCGAGAAGTATCAATATATGGACGAATTGGTGACAACCATCAATGAATACAATGATATCCTTGCTTTATGGATTAAAATGAAACAGGGTAGCCTGAGCTTGAATATAGAAACATTCGGGTTGAACGAGCTTTTCGATCTGATACGGAAAGGAAGCCGTGCTTTCGAGATGAAACAGCAACAACTGGAAGTGACACCAACGGATACCTATGTGAAAGCTGACAAGGCGTTGACGTTGTTTATGATAAACACGCTTGCAGAAAATGCCCGTAAATATACTCCAAAGGGAGGTAAGGTAAAGGTCTATGCAAATCCGACAGAAGAATATGTGGAAATCTCAGTAGAAGATACCGGTTATGGTCTTTCTGAAGAAGATGTGACGCGTATTGTCGGTGAGAAATTGTATAATTCGCAGGAAATAGGCATACTGGATGCTGCCGACCGTGAAGAACTGCTGAAAAATAAAGGGAGCGGCTTCGGCCTGATGAATTGTAAAGGTATCATTGAAAAATACCGGAAGACGAACGAAGTATTCAGAGTCTGTTTGTTCAATGTAGAAAGTACTTTAGGGAAGGGCAGCCGTTTTTATTTCCGTTTGCCTACAGGAGTGCGTAAAACTTTGATGGTATTTCTGTGCATATTCTTTTCTATAGGCATGAGTTCGTGCAATAAAGCAGTGGAGGAAGCGGTGATGCAACCGGATGAAATCTATGCGCAAACGGCTCAGGATTCTTTGTCATTAGCTGCGGAAAATGAGTTTGAAGCTCTGTTGAATGAGGCGTCAGACTATGCTAATGATGCCTATTATAGTAATGTGGAAGGAAATTTTGAACAGGCTTTGGAATATGTAGACTCTGCCATGTCTTGCCTGAATGCGCATTATAAAAGGTATGCCCAGGAGCCGCAGCGCTATATGTCATTGAGAGGAGAAGGGGAGCCGGGGGAATTATCCTGGTGGAATGATCTTTTCAATTCGGACTTTCATGTCATTCTGGATATCCGGAATGAGGCGGCTGTCGCTTTTCTGGCTTTGAAACAATGGGATGCGTACAGTTATAATAATGCCGCCTATACTACCATGTACAAATTATTGGGTGAAGACCAGTCTTTGGAAGAATATTGTCGTCAACTGGAACGTTCTACGAATAATAAGATGGTGGGGGTTATCCTGTTTATCGGACTTATAGCTATGTTGCTTTTAGGATATTACATTCTGTATATTCGTAAACGTCTTGTAAACCGTTGGAATCTGGAACAGGTCTTGGAAATCAATAGACAGATATTTGCTGCTTCCCTGATACAAGTTCCCGAAACAGAAGAGGCATTGCAACGGGAAGAAGATACCCTGAAAGCTATTCCTCAACGTATCGTTGACGAAGGCTTTGATGCCGTAAATGAGTTGCTAAGTATTGATCGGTTGGGAATCGCCGTTTATAATGAAACGACACATCAACTGGAATATGCATCAAATTCTATAGAAAATGAGCTGTCCTCTGCGGGAGATAATGGAACATCTACGGCAGAAGATGACCTTTGGAAGGAAGTAGTTCAACGCTGTTTTGAACAGCATACTCAACTGTCCGCACCGGGATTTGAAGCTTTGCCTTTGGTAGTGGATGCTGCGGGTGATTCGCGCTGTGTGGGTGTGTTATATCTTGAACGGCAAGAGAATGTCGATCAAGAGACGGCTCATCTATTGCTGGAATTGATTGCGCGGTATATAGCGATTGTGGTCTTCAATGCAGTTGTGAAACTGGCAACAAAATACCGCGACATCGAAGCTGCGCATGAAGAAGCACACCGGGCGTCATGGGAGGACGGTATGTTGCATGTGCAGAATATGGTGCTTGATAATTGTCTTTCCACCATCAAGCACGAGACAATTTATTATCCGAATAAGATCAAGCAACTCATTGGTAAACTCCGTTCAGGTATTCTCTCAGAAACGGAAGAAAAAGAGACGGTTTCAGCTATCAGCGAATTGATAGAATATTATAAAGGTATATTTACCATCTTGAGTTCGTGCGCATCGCGACAGTTGGAAGAAGTTACGTTCCGTCGCGGGATCATTTCCGTACCGGAGTTGTTTGCTCTGGCAGAAAAGTATTTCCGTAAAGCAAATAAGGGAAAAGGGGTTGCTGTATCTTTCTCTACAAGAGCTATTGATGAAAGAGTGGTCGGAGATTTTATCCAACTTCGTTTCTTATTGGAGAATCTGATAGATGAAGCCTTGTCTGTTCCTCTGGGTGGAGAAATACATTTGGCAGCAACAGTAGACGGAGAATATATTCGTTTCCTTTTCACTGATATGCGAAGGACGAAAACCCGTGAGGAATTAAATCAACTTTTCTATCCAAACCTGGAACGTATGACGGCAACAGGAGAAAAAGGAGAGTTGCGAGGTACGGAGTATCTCGTCTGCAAGCAGATTATTCGCGACCATGACGAGTTTGCTGGAAAACGTGGCTGTCGCATCAATGCTGAACCGGCTGAGAATGGTGGATTTACAGTTTATTTCACGATACCGAGAAGAAAATAAAATTAAAGAATATGGAAGACAAGAAATTCAAAGTAATTATTGTAGAAGACGTCAAGCTTGAACTGAAAGGAACGGAAGAAATCTTCCGCCATGAAATACCCAACGCAGAAGTTATCGGTACGGCCATGACCGAAAGTGAATTCTGGACATTGATAGAAGCCGGAGTTCCTGACTTGGTATTGCTGGATTTAGGGCTGGGTGGTTCTACTACTATTGGTGTGGATATCTGCCGGAATATCTTTAAGCGCTATCCGGGAGTACACGTACTCATATTTACCGGAGAAATTCTGAATGAAAAGCTTTGGGTGGATGTTCTGAATGCGGGTGCTGACGGTATTATTTTGAAAACAGGTGAGCTGCTTACGAAAACAGATGTACAGGCAGTAATGGATGGAAAGAAGCTGGTTTTTAATTATCCTATTCTGGAAAAAATTGTAGACCGTTTCAAGCAATCTGTTGCGAATGATGCCAAACGTCAGGAAGCGGTTATCAGTTATGATATCGATGAGTATGACGAACGTTTCCTACGCCATCTGGCATTGGGGTATACCAAAGATATGATTGCTAACCTGAAAGGTATGCCTTTTGGAGTTAAATCTCTGGAAAAGCGTCAGAATGATTTGGTAAACCGTCTGTTTCCACAAGGAGAGCGGGTAGGAGTGAATGCAACCCGTCTGGTTGTGCGTGCTTTGGAACTCCGTATTCTTGATATAGATAATCTGGAAGCAGATGATGAATAGCAAATGGCGTTTACCGCATCCGGCAACAATGTTTCTCTTGTTGACGCTGGCTGTCATTGTCTTATCATGGATATTTGACATTTACGGCCTGAGCGTGTTTCAACCGCAAACAGGGGAGGAGATACGGGTACAAAGTTTGCTTAGTCCGGAAGGCGTTCGTTGGCTGTTGCGGCATGTGGTTACTAATTTCACGGGGTTTGCTCCGCTGGGCTTAGTAATTGTGGCTATGTTTGGTATCGGGGTAGCACAACATTCAGGTTTTATAGATGCTTGTATCCGCGGTGGGGCACGTCGTAAGCATAATCCATGGCGCATGGTGATACTGGTTATTTTCTTGGGATTACTTTCCAATGTAGTAGGTGATGCCGGATACATAATTCTTTTACCGATTGCAGCAACTTTATTCCATTCGGTCGGGTTGCATCCGGTTGCAGGTATTATTACGGCATACGTTTCTGTTTCGTGTGGGTATAGTGCTAACCTGATGCTGAGTACTTTGGATCCTATGCTTGCTGCCACTACCCAAGAAGCTGCGGATATGGCAAATGTGTCACCTGGAAATACAGGGCCTTTATGCAATTACTATTTCTTGTTTGCATCTACTTTTTTGCTGGCTTTTATTATTTATCAGGTAACCCGCCGTAATCTTCTTCCGGCTTTGGGGGAATATGCCGGTCATATTCGTTTCAATGGTTATAAGCAATTATCCCGTAAAGAGCGTCGTGCTATGATAGGTGCAGTATCTATCGGGGTGATTTATACAACCGTGATTCTTTGGGCTACTTTCTCTTCATGGGGTATTTTGCGTAGTGTGAATGGTGGTCTGATCCGTTCTCCTTTTATAGAGGGCATTCTGTTTCTGCTTTCTTTTGGTATCGGGCTTATGGGGATGGTTTATGGCTTTGCTTCCGGCCGTTATCGTACAGATGGAGATGTGATTGAGGGGCTTACTCAACCTATGAAATTGTTGGGTGTTTACTTTGTTATCGCTTTCTTTGCTGCTCAGATGTTTGCGTGTTTCGAGTATTCTCATTTGGATAAATGTATAGCCATTATGGGAGCGGACATGCTTTCGTCCATCCATCTTGGGAGTTTATGGATACTCATTCTATTTATTCTCTTTACAGCACTTGTGAACCTTATTATGGTCTCTGCCACTGCCAAGTGGACTTTCATGTCCTTCATCTTTGTTCCGTTCTTTGCCAATATGGGGATTTCTCCGGATATGGTGCAATGCGCTTTTCGTATTGGCGACAGTGCCACCAATGCCATCACTCCTTTCATGTTCTACATGCCTCTTATCCTTACTTACATGCAGCAATATGATAAGCAAGCGACCTATGGTTCATTACTGAAATATACCTGGAGATACTCTCTATATATATTATTAGCCTGGACTTTGTTATTTATTTTATGGTATGTAACTGGTTTACCATTAGGATTATAACATCTAATCGGATATAAAAGCATCTGTTTACAAAATATTTTCTGCGTAAAATCTTTGCAAATTTCACAGAAAAGCGTACCTTTGCACCGCAATTAAGGATGGTTCCGTAGCTCAGCTGGATAGAGCAACGCCCTTCTAAGGCGTGGGTCTTGCGTTCGAATCGCAACGGAATCACTTTGAAAAGAGAGCTAATATACTGATAATTACAGTGTTTTGAGCTCTCTTTCTTTTTCCCTACCTCAAAGACCTGCGTATGAATACTAACGAAATAGATAAGTTAAGCCTCGTAAAAGCCCATGCTCTGTTTGATACTGGTGATATAAGTCGTATCGAAATAGGGACGGTAAAAGGATTATGCGATATACACTGCTATTTGTTTGACGGTTTGTATGAATTCTCTGGAAAGGTGCGTACTCTAAATATAGCAAAGGGAAACTTTCGTTTTGCCAACTGCATGTATCTTGATGTCATATTACCTGTAATAGAAAAAATGCCCGAAACGACATTCGATGAAATAATCGCAAAATATGTTGAAATGAACATAGCCCATCCTTTTATGGAGGGAAATGGAAGGACTATGCGCATTTGGCTCGATATGATATTAAAAAAGAATCTTAAAAGAGTTGTTGATTGGCGGAATGTGGATAAGTATCTGTATTTGCAAGCGATGGAGCGAAGCCCGATTAATGACTTGGAACTGCGTACTTTACTGTATCAAGCACTCACCGATCAGGTAGATGATCGGGAAGTAATATTCAAAGGGATTACTCAATCTTATTATTATGAAGGCTATGAGCCATAGCCCAATTCAAGGTAGATTGTTTGTACAACTGCCTTCTACCTTCACATAATACATCTGATTCCCTCTGCCCATCTTTCGTATTAATCCTTTTTCCACGAATATTTTCAAGTCCTCTGTGGCCTTCCACTTCAGGCGTCCGGTTAAATTTGTATAGATGGATCGTGTGATAAAACCATTTTGTTCCAGATGCATCATCATTCGCCTTTCCAGTTCTTCTATATTTAACTGGCTGGAAGTGCGAAAAGCACGTTCAGGTACACGTTCTAATTCGCCTGCCGACTTCATTTTGAATTGTTTTGAAGCTCTGAAGCTTACCCCATTGAAACGAATGGAAGCAGCACGGATATCTGTTTTCTTAGCTACCATGCGTGATGCCTTAATTTTTCCGGCAAAGTAACCGAATTCACCAAGTTCTACACGGTATCCTTCACCGATGTAGCGTGCAGCTGTATCCATAATTATACTTAGTGCTCCCTCCAATTCACCTACAGTGTAGCCGGTTCCATACGAGGCCCTTTCCAGTAATTTGCGTGCAGAGAGTGTGCCGCTATATACTATGCTCGGGTAGAGTGTTTCCTTTTCACCCTCTTTTGTTGTGAGGGCGGGTTTCTTTTTCAGATCATAAAATGCCATGAGTTGCTTTATTTAGATATTCTTTTATACTGGTGAAATTAAATTAGGATGGTACATAAATTAACTTCATACAGTGCGATAACCAATTCCTTTTTATTAATAAATGTAGTCAGTTGATTATATCAGACTTATTGAATGCTTATAATCAGCCAATAAATTGTTTGTTACCAACCTATCAGGTGTTTATAAACATCCTATTTCATTTATGCAGTAAAGGTATTTAGTTTATTGGATAAAAGCAATTAAATTGTAGATAGTTTCGAGTTAATTCTTTAAAAATATTTATCTAAAGGGTAATCGGTGGTGTATAGTACAGCCTGAAATGACAGTGTTTAACATTCAGTTCTCCTTGAAATTTACGTAAAATAACATTTGTTACAGCTGTCCTAAAAACTACAAAAAAGTTAAAATGGTTTTGCTTCTATAGCTATGAACACTAATTTTGGGATATCAACTTTTAAAATTTAAAGCACATGAAAAAATTTTTGTTATCCATTGCGCTGTGTTGTGCAGCAACTAACTTTTTTGCGCAAACTACAGAACCTGGAAATCTAATTAACGAAGGAAAGGCAGCACTCGAAGCCAAAAATTACCAGGAAGCATTTACAAAATTCAGTACCTACCTGACACAGACAAACAATCAGGACTCTGTTATCGCTTACAACTGCGGCGTTTGTGCCGATAAAATCAAAAAACCGGAAGAAGCTCTCAAGTATTTTGATATTGCTATTCAAAAGAAATATAATCTGGGAAATGCATATGTAGGTAAAGCCGGTGCATTGAAGGATTTGAAAAAAGACAGTGAGTATCTTGCCACTCTGAAAGAGGGTATAGAAGCAGCTCCGGAAAACAAGACATTGAAAAGACTTCATGCTAATTATTATCTGAACGCCGGTATTAAAGCGCAAAAGGCTAATAAACTGGATGATGCTGAAGAAGCTTTCAAACAAGTACTTGCTGACGATGAAAAGAATACCAATGCATTGTACAGCTTGGGTACACTTTCTTATAATAAGGCAGCTTTAGTTCTGAAGAATGCAGCACCATTGGCTAATTCAGATAAAGCTAAGTATGATGCACAGAAAGAAATCGCTGACAAAAACTTCCAGAATGCTAAAACGTATCTGGAACGTGCACTCCCCTTACTCTCGGCAGACAAACCTCGTGAAAAAAGTATGATAGATAATATTAAGAAATTATTGCCGCAAATTGAAGCGCAATTGAAATAATTTATCGAAAAGAAGAAGAAAAAAGCCGTGTTGGAATTCCCCGACACGGCTTTCTTATTTATAGTATGTTATTTATTTCGTTTTCTTCAATACTACTGCTGTACGGGCAGGAATATATAACTTCAACCATTCCTTCTTCTCTTTTTCATAAAGAGGATCAGCAATAGTGAAATGTTTTACAGTGTCATCAGTCAATCCATTACCGCCATAAGCAGGATTATCCGTATTCAATACTACTTCATACGTACCCGGAGAAACCAGGAAGCCATAATCGGTAAATGACTGTTTGGGATTGAAATTGAACACAAAGACATAATCCTTACGCATATATGCCAATACCTGATCGCCGTCATTGTGCCAGATTTCCTGAACAGGTGTTGCCTGGAAAGCTTTCACGCTCTTAATGGTTTTGAGCATATCAGCATCAAAGTCAGCCATATAGTGGTAAGTAAGATTCTTGTTATCTACCAGATCCCACTGACGGCGGGCATACTTGCATGACCATCCGTTACCTTCACGTGGAAAATCAATCCATTCGGGGTGACCGAATTCGTTGCCCATGAAGTTAAGATAACCACCATTGATAGTACTTGAAGTCAGTAAACGTATCATCTTGTGAAGAGCAATACCACGATTTACTGTGTAGTTTTCATCACCTTTCTGCATATGCCAGTACATATCGGCATCTATCAGACGGAAGATAATCGTCTTATCGCCCACTAATGCCTGGTCGTGACTTTCTGCATAAGATATGGTCTTTTCATCTTTACGACGATTGGTTACTTCCCAGAACATGCTGGACGGTTTCCAGTCTTCGTCTATTTTTTCTTTGATGGTCTTGATCCAATAATCGGGGATATTCATCGCCATACGGTAGTCGAAACCATAGCCGCCGTCTTCAACTTTAGCTGCAAGACCGGGCATTCCCGATACTTCCTCAGCAATCGTTATTGCTTTGGAATTTACTTCGTGGATAAGTTTGTTGGCAAGTGTCAGGTAGCAAATGGCATTGTCATCCTGATGGCCATTGAAATAGTCTCCATAATTACAGAAGGCTTCACCCAGTCCGTGACTATAATAGAGCATAGATGTTACACCATCGAACCGGAAGCCGTCGAATCCGTATTCCTCAAGCCAGTACTTACAATTAGAAAGAAGAAAATGGATAACTTCATTCTTTCCATAGTCGAAACAAAGTGAGTCCCAAGCCGGATGTTCACGTCGTGCGCCGGGGTAGAAGTATTGATTCGGATCACCGGCAAAATTGCCCAAGCCTTCCACTTCATTCTTTACTGCATGAGAATGAACGATGTCCATAATCACTGCAATACCCAATCCGTGTGCGGTATCGATCAACTCCTTCAATTCTTCCGGAGTACCGAAACGGGAAGAAGCGGCAAAGAAACTGGATACATGGTAACCGAAACTACCGTAGTAGGGATGTTCCTGAATTGCCATGATTTGAATGCAATTGTATCCGGCTTTAGCTATGCGCGGAAGAGTTTTTTCACGGAACTCGTTGTAAGTTCCTACTTTATCTTCCTGTTGCGCCATACCGATATGGCATTCGTAGATAAGCAAAGGATCCGTATTAGGTTTAAATGTACGCTTCTTTACTTTATATGGCTTTTCCGGTGCCCAGACCTGTGCACTGAAAATCTTGGTTTGCTCGTCTTGTACCACCCGTGTTGCCCAGGCAGGAATACGTTCTCCGCAACCGCCTTCCCAATGTACAATGAGTTTGTATAAATCACCGTGTCTCATGGCATCTGCCGGAAGTTTGATTTCCCAAACACCATAATCCTTACGTTTCAGACTGTACTTCTTCAGTTCTTTCCATTCATTGAATGTGCCCACAATAAATATTTCTGTGGCGTTGGGTGCCCATTCACGGAAAATCCAGCCGTCAGCAGTACGGTGAAGTCCGAAATATAAATATCCCGAGGCAAAATCAGACAAAGTCTGTTTCCCTTTGTTCGTCAGTTCAGCCTCTTTGTCTAATACATGCTGATGACGGCCTTTGATGGCATCTTCGAAAGGTTCCAGCCAGGGGTCGTTTTTGATCAAATTCAATGTTTCCATAAAGGATGAGTTTTTGATTGATTGGATTATTATGCTTTCACTTTCACAATGACTTTCTTCACACCGTTGGGAGAAATGCCGGGAGCATGTCCGTCTTGAGGGAAGAATATAGCAAACATTCCAGGTTTTACAGTGATATAAGTTTCAGCCAGTCCTTCAAAGAAAGTAATATCTTTCTCTGCATTGTAGGGAGCGTCAGCGGGTACGCAATCTTTTCCTGCGGTATAGCCCATTACTTCCGCACCGGAGAGAGGAATCTGGATATCTATAAATTCATTGTGTGTTTCCAGTTTGGCTTGTTCTTTAGCTTTAGGGGTAGTTTGAGCTACGTTTACAACCAGGTCTTTACCTTTCAGTTCGGTTTTGCCAACTTCCATTGCGTTCAAGTCATGTGATTGCAAGAATTCAATAGCTTGGGCGAACAAGGGGTTCAACGATGCATATTTTTCTAAATTTTCTAATCTATCTACTACCATAGCTTTAATGTTTTAAGTTAGTTATATTATTATCAAATTTTATTCAAAGTCGTCAATCGTGTAGTTCAGGAAATCAGCAAAAGGTTTCATTTGCTTGAAGATTTCCGCCGTACGATCCACGCAATCGGATGCCAGAAAGAAGCTGTCCGGTTGATTGCAGTAACAGGTATATTCCTTGCATTTCAGATATTGTACATATTCAAAATCCTTTGGAAACCCTTTGGGAGCTGTTTTCAGGAAGTCTTCGCCTATTACCGGGAAGTATTGCTTGAAATCCGGATTTTCAACTATACCGCGAAATTCGTCTATGTTATCATACACTGCCTGTCGCACGGCTTTCAACGTCTTAGGAGGTCTAAAAAAAGGAAAAACTGTAGAAGAAATAGCAGACGATTTGGAAGAAAATATAGAAGTTGTTAAGCAGATTTATGGTAATATTAATGCCGTTGGCATAAACAAGAACTTGGAAGTAATCATAGAACAATTAACAATGAAATAGAGAATAGAAAAAATCCTGTAAGTGTTTTGAAAAATTAGAACACTTGCAGGTTTTTTCTTTCCCACAAAAGACCTTTTAATGTTCCTATATACGTGTTAAAATTATAATAATATGGGTTGTTATTCCATATAAGAAATAATAACTTAAAAATTAGAAAAGTGAGATTAAAATATGTACGATTTTTTAGTAGTAGGTGCAGGACTTTTTGGAAGTATTTTTGCACATGAAGCAAGTAAAAAATGCCCCAGCCATGTGGTGCCCTCAGCAATGGCGATGCACAGCTCGATCAAAGCAAAACTTTTGCCGGCTTTTGAAGGGCCTGCAATCATCATCTTGTGGCCTTTTCGCAGCACATTTTCAATGAGCGGTTCGCGCAGCGGGCGGATGTTGGAAAAATCGTTGCTGGTGTGCCAGTCGGGCAGATCATCCGTCTCCGCTTCCAGCCAGTCCCGCCACTCATCCCAGCAGGATTTTCCGATGTTCGTTTCCAGCAGCACCTGCCGTTTGTCACCGCGCAGGATGCCGGGCATCCGGGAAAGGCGGGAAGGGTTGCGGTTCTGCTGGTCGATGGTCAGGCCGTTTTTCTGGCAGGCGGAATAGAGATAATCCACCCGCCTGCGGTACTCGGCATAGTCCGGGGCATCCACCTTGACGATGGCGTGGACGCTCTTGCTGCCGGAGTAGACCAGCGCGGCACAGGGCAGTTCCAGCTGCTTGATGATAGCCTGCTGCTTGCCCAGCTCCATGTTGTCGCACTCTACGAGGGCATAGCGATAGGCAGTAATATTGGCATCCTTGCGTCCGGTGCCGTCCACAGGGTTGAAGCAGATCCATGCACCTACTTCAGGATCACAGTCGCCCACCACCTTGCCGAGGTCACCGCCGCAGGCATCCAGCTCGGTGATGAGCTGCCCTGCGGTGCGGGTCCAGCTGCCTTTTGCAGGTCGGCGGCGGTCGGCGGCCATAAAACTTTCGGTCACATAGGCCACATATTCGTCCGGCTCAAACAGGGCTTGCAGGTAGCGCTTGAGCTGGTCGGCGGGGTGCCACTCTGCGGGCAGGTTAGACTCCCTTTTCAAAAGTGCCTATAAATAGTTTGTTGGCTGTACGGTGTAGATATAATT
>ENA-USYP01000794-USYP01000794.1-human-gut-metagenome-genome-assembly--contig:-NODE-794-length-28104-cov-10.104720_pt1 | contig 28104 bp, 20 predicted proteins | sample MGYA00250065_ERZ773512 | MGnify/ENA primary metagenome ERZ773512 (study PRJEB29103, sample SAMN06112003) | human gut metagenome | biome: human gut; feature: ankylosing spondylitis patient; material... | reverse complement strand
ATTCCCATCCGGAAGATTCACATCACAAATGGTAACATCCACATTATTATCACTTGCAATTCTTTTCGCTTTTTTCATTGATTCTGCTGAAAAAACCTCATATCCGGATTTTTTCAGTGAGAATGTAATTCCACGATTTAAATTTTCATCATCTTCAACCACGAGTATACCTGGCATAGCATATGCACCTCTCTTTATTAACTATTCATCTTAAAATGCTTCAATGCCTCCACAATTGCACTCTATTTATCTTCTGGACACTGCGATTGCCTTAGTCTCTGCAGATGTTATATCCACATCATCAAGTTCAATCGTGACATTAATATAATCATCCGGCTTTTATTTCAGTCGGGACAAAAGAACAACCGTCTCCACATGCATATCAAATGAGAACATATCCCCACAAAATCATGGAAATATGGTCATTATTTATGTAATACTAACACTGCTCGTGTAGCCCTTTTCCCACAAAATCATATCCGTTATGCTTTATGCTCTACCCTGCCACAAAATTTTAATCATCTCAAACAGTACAAATTCTATGCCACTTGATATTGTTTTAAAAAATCAATTAAACATTGTGGCGTATCAGCATAATCTGCCAAAGCCGATAATATATTAATATTAGGATCAATATGCACAGATGTATATTTGGAGGAAAAATATCCTCCCGTTTTATTTTTTGCTTTCAATGAGTCAATTATCTTTTTTAAAAACTCTATTTCAAACTTTCCTCTGAACAACTTTCCCATGCCGCCTTGTTTAAAATATTCTATTTTTTTTTCAATTTCACATTCTTCTATTTTTTTTGAATCTGGAAATAATTCTTCTATTTTTTCACGATTTATTTCCCCCTTAGAAACAATACTATCAATAGCTATCTCTGAAAACAATTTAGATATTTTAAAATCAGATAACACTATTTTATGGTTTTCTTCTATTTCTTCTTCGTGTAACCTTTGACATGCTAGCCACGAATTTATATAAATAGTTGCATTGTGAAATTCTTGCTGTCTTTTGGAATAGTCAGAACAACATTTTGAAAAATCTTTTTCTGTTGTATTAATCCCAAACTCTCTATTTAACATCTTTGAAAAAGCTTTTTCACTGGTATAAAAATTTTCTATAGAATAGCACGGGGTTTGATATAATAAAGAATTATTATATTTTGTTGTATCATAATCACTATCAACAAAAAAAGCCTTTGCAGTATAAATTTCGTCTCTATTTTTTTCAACAAGATTTAACGCTTTCAATACCCCTTTTTTTCCACCACAATTATAATGAATTATTTTTGTATATTCATAGCCACTGTACTTTTCTATTCGTGGGAAATAGTATTTTGCATCTTCTCCCTCAAAAAAACAAAATAAATAGTCTCTATATTTCTTTTTCTCTTGGCAATACCGCGAAAAAGCCACCACACCTTTGTTTCTTGCATCTTTAACCTTTTGTATATCCATTTTTTCTCCCTCACTCATTCTCAGACAAACAATTTCCCATATCCTTTGCCAAATCGTCAAATTCATTATCAAATATGAAAGGAGAATGTGTTACGGCTATTAATGTTGAACATTTTCCTGAATTAACGACATCTGGAAGAAACATGTTCTGCCATTTTATAGACAATGATAATTCGGGTTCATCAAACAAAATAATGCACTTTTCTATATTTTCGATATATAATTTTGAAAATACGGAAATGATTTGTTTCTCGCCTGATGATAAGTTTTGAATACCAATCGGCTTTTTGGCTTTATCCTTGTATATCCCTAATTCTACATTGGTTTCATCATATATATATTTCTTACCGTTTAAATAATTATTACATATTGAACAAAATGTTTTGACCCTTTCGTCATACATATTTTGTCTTTCATAGCTATCTATTAGATTCTTAATAAGATTTAATAGATACCTATTTTCACGATTATAAATATCAGAGTTATCTACCAATTCAATAATTCTTTGTTTATCCCGTTCCTCAATTTGGTCTCCTATTCTCGCCAATGCAATAATCAACTTATTCTGTTCAATTTTATAGTTTTCAAAATCAGACAATTCACCATTTAAATATTGCTTTAAAAGAACACCCGTCATTTTAGCGAATCCTGTAATTGCAACCGACTTTATTGTTTGCAAAAGCGTTTCTATGTTTTTCTCTACATCTGTCATTCCAAATTGTATGAGTCTGCTTTTCACACGATCTTTTTCAATATCTATGCCTAAATTAGACATATCTTCTTCTATTCTCCTATATGTAGGAAAGTACAAAATTTTCTCGTCAATTTTTTCTTCTACTTTTTTCTTAAATTCAATTACATTATTAAAATCTGCTTTTGTTGTGTTATTCTTCCGATTTCGTTGTAAAATATAACGTTCTAGCTCCCGACGAGCCATTGTAGGTGGCATTCCAAATATATCACTTACTTTAAAATAGTACTTCTTTAACTCATCCTCATTAGAACCTTCCTCAATTAGTTTGTTTATGTTTTCTAATTCCTTTATTGAAAATAAACTTTCAAATCGTACTCTACGCCTTCTGTATGGAGAATTATCATATATATAATCTTCTACATATGATGATATATCGTTATGGTTAATGCTAATCTTTTCACCGTCAATAAATGTTAATGAAATGGCATCGAAAATAATATTATTCAGTTTCTCAATATTTCCACTTAAAACATAATATAAGCAATTCAATATCGTTGTCTTTCCCATACCGTTTTCGCCTAAAAATATATTCACTTTTTCATCTAAAGGTAACCTAACATTAAACTGATTAAAAAGATTGTTAATTTCAAACAATTTTAACTTTGATTTCATGGCATTTCTCTCCATTTCATTATATCATTCTACTATATTAAAATGCTTCAACGCATCCTTTATCGCTTCCACCTTCTCTGCTGTCGGATGCTTCCTCAGCTGTTTCAATTCTTCTACCGCATTAGGAGCATCATACATCGGCAAGCCTAAATCTCTCTTTACCTCTGCGATATATGCGCTATGTACTTTGAAGCCGTATTTAGCTTCTATGTACTCCTTTATCATTTTGTAGGTCACTCGTTCCTTGAGCTTGTATTCTTCGGCTCTTTTAGCGATATTATCAAGCGGAACTTTTCCCTCACCCTCGCCAAACTCAACTTTTACGTTGATATGTCCGTCTGGCTTTTTGTGGGAAAGCAGTACTACCGTCTCCACATGTACCGTATTCCCAAACTGGTCAACCGGCTGTACTTTCACAATCTTATATCCACGCTCCGATAACACCTTTAAATCCCTTGCAAGTGTTGCCGAATCGCAGCTTACATACACAACTCTCTGTGGTGACATTGTAACAATAGTATCCAGAAGCTTCTCATCACAGCCTTTTCTTGGTGGGTCTACCACTATAACATCTGGTCTTGTCATATTGTGACCAGTACCATCATCTGCTTTCCTGCTTTCATAAAATGCTGTGACTACTTCTTCTGCCTTTCCTACAAAGAACTCTGCATTATCTATTCCGTTAATCCCAGCGTTATTCTTCGCATCTTCAATCGCCTGTGGAACTATCTCTACACCGTATACCATTCCTGCATTTTTTGCCAAAAATAACGAGATTGTTCCTATTCCACAATACAGATCCCACACTGCCTCATTGCCTGTAAGATTAGCAAATTCCAATGCTTTGTTATAAAGCACTTCTGTCTGTTTAGGATTAACCTGAAAGAATGAAAGCGGTGATATCTGGAACTTTATATCTCCAATGTAATCTTCTATATAAGGTCTTCCATAAAGAGTTACACATTCCCTGCCAAGTATTACATTAGTATCCTCTTTATTAATATTGACAACCAGCGAAGCTATATTTAACTTTCTTCCACTGTTATTACTTGTATTATTATCACTACCTGATGAAATATTATCACTTGCTGAACTGCCACTATTAAGCCGCTCAATCACTCTTACAAGTCCATCTGCCGCCTCTTTTCTTAACATTTTCTTAGTAACAAGACAGACCATAATCTCATCAGTATGAAATCCTGTTCTTATAAGTATATGTCTTAAAGTTCCCTTATGGATATTCTCGTTATAGGCTCTTACCCTGTAATCTTTCATCCACTGCCTGACGGCTGTTAATATTACAGAGTTGTTCTCATCACCTAAAAGGCAGTCATCACAAGGAATTATTGAATGTGTATGACCTGCGTAAAATCCCATAATAATATTACCGTCTTTATCCTCACCTACAGGATACTGTGCTTTGTTGCGGTATCTGAATGGCGTGTCCATACCAAGAATGTCACACATTTCATAATCTACGCCTTCTGTAAGTCCACCTATTCTCTGTAAATTATCACTGACAAGCTTCTGTTTGTACTTAAGCTGTGCAGCGTAACTCATAGCCTGTAACTGACAGCCGCCACACTGCCTTGCTATATTACATTCCGGTGTAACCCTGTCCTTTGACGGTGTTATGATATTCATAAGTCTGGCATATCCGTAATTCTTCTTTGCCTTCATAATCTTAACTTCTACTACATCACCTATGACTGTATCTTTTACAAATAATGTATAGCCGTCTATCTTGCCTATTCCTTCTCCTGTTACTCCTATATCCTCTATTGTAACCTGTACAATATCATTCTTACTATATGCCATAACTGTTCCTCACATTAACAACTTGTTCTTCTTATGTTGGATTCAAGCCATCTGTTAAATCCAAGCCAGTCATTAGTGTCTTTGGCTTCAAGACATTCCCTTAAAGTTTCAAGCTTTGCATCCATATTATCTGCCATAGAAAGTGCTATTGCTTCTGCTATTGCCGGCTTCTTAGGTGAACCATATTCTAACTCACCGTGATGTGATAATATACAATGGCCAACCTCATTAGCTAATATCTCTGGAAAATCTGGTATATGTCTGATTTTTTCAATAACCATTTCGTAGCCAATCACTATATGTCCTATAAAATTCCCCTCATCTGTGTAGTCATTTCTTGGAAATTCACTTAATTCCCTTACCTTGCCTACATCGTGAAGCATTGCACAGCTTATAAGCAAATCCCTGTTAAGAAAATCGTAATTCTCACTCATCTTTGCACATAATCTTGTAACACTTAGGCTGTGTTCAAGCAGTCCACCCATAAATCCGTGATGTACTGTCTTGGCTGCTGACGTATTCTTGAACTTTTTAATAAATGCTTCATCTTCAACGAAAAATGCTTCCAAAAGCTGCTTTATGTATGGATTATCTACACTTCTTACGAATCCTAATAATTCCTCATACATCTGCTCTATATCATATCTTGAAGATGGAATATAATCTGTTGGTGTGTACTCATCCTCTGCTGCCACACGAATTCTTTCTATTTTAAACTGTAATGCACCATTATAACTTGTAACCTGTCCATTAACAAATACATAATCATTAACTTCAAAATCGCATATTCCACCTGAATTAACGTCCCATATCTTTGAATCTATCTGTCCTGTCTTATCTATAAGTATAACATTCTCGTATTCTTTTCCAGCCTTAGTAAGTGCTGATGACTTGGATTTACACAGGTATACCTCTGAAATTCTGTCTCCGTCTTTAAATGTTTCTATATAACGCATACTCTTCCTCCATTCAATCAGATTTCTCTCTGATTTCAATTAATCTTATTATATTCTTATCTCAACTATTTAATTCTACTCTGTACTGTCAAGTAGCTGCTTTATCTGTATTCCACATTGACATCATAAGATACTTCAAAATACCCTGATTTACCAAGCCTTTTTACAAGGACATTAACGCTCTGTCCTGACTGGCATCTGTACAGCTTCTCATTCAGCTTCTGCATAGTAAGACATTCCTCGCCATTTACCTCTACAATTACATCTCCTGTCTGAAGTCCTGCCTGATATGCCGGCGACTCCTGCTCAACTGCAAGTATATATATTCCTGTTGTAAGACTGTATTTATCTGCCAATTCATTGTCTACATTCTCTGCTTTAATACCAAAATACATAATCTCCTGACGGTTTATCATATTCTCAATAGTACCTTTAAGATCTGATATTCCCATAAACTTAAGCTTGACATCTTTATTACTGTGTACAGATATTCCTACAACATTGCCGTCCGAATTAAATAAAAATGCGTAATCTTCATCTTTGGCTGTAAGATTAGTTTCAAATATGTCTACATTATTATCTATAAGGCTGTACGAGCTGATATTGGTTATAGTTCCATAATCTACTGCCCCATCCGTTCCATATATATTGCCTGCGGCAATTACAAGCTCACCCTTGTTAAGTATATATGAATTGCTAAGAACTGATACCTCTATGCTTGTCCTGTCGTCCTCACTCATCTGTTCAGCATCAACACTTATTATACTTATACCTGTATTACTGTCTGAGCACACATATACCGCCTTATATTCATTATCATTAACCTTAACACTTATATCCGCAGTATTATCAGTATATTTCTTTGATGTAAGTATAATATATCTTGAATTCACATAGGCAACAATAAGTCCTGCCGTAGATGTTACATTTTCCCTGTTCTCAATATAATTCTCATAATTAAGCCCTTCCGTGCTTTCCTTAATTATGACAACTGACTTCTGCACATCATCTACCTTCGTTCTTAACGACTGCATTAATGTATCATAATCCTTCTTAATCTGTGGCTGTCCTTCTTCATCCTCAACAACAACAACAGGCTCCGGATATTCATCTCTTGTGAATTCAATTCTATCCTGTTCTGCTTTCTTCTTATCAAACTTCGCCTTTACTGACGGCACAATAAGCTTGTCAGCCGCTATATACACCACTCCTGCTATTATTATCAATATAAGTATCTTAATTGTTCTTATAAGATTCTTATATTTAACCTTAGGACTTAATACAATCTTTTCCGTATATAAATCGTATTTCTGCTCAGTATCTTTATGTTCCATATTATCCCTCATTCTTATTCATTAACAGATGCTTACGCATCTGATATGCTAAATCACAAGTACATTTTTCTTCTGACTATCCGGTTATTACGCAATATAAATAAAGTATACACTATGTTTATGAACAAACTATGACATAGATGTTAAAAAGTCGGCTCTTTCTTAAATTTATCCTATGGTTTTAATCGGTTTTAGTATATAATAAGAGAGGATTGTCAGCTTTTATCACTAATAGCAGACATATAATAATTATTATTTGAAATGACAGGAGTATTACATTGAATAATAAATCATTATCAACACTTGAATATAATAAAATAATATCTCGTCTTGTATCTTTTGCCTGCTCTGATGGTGCAAAGCAGATACTTCATAAGCTTGAGCCTATGACTGACATAGACAAAATCAATACAGCACTTGATTATACTAATGATGCACTTACCCGTGTATACCAGAAGGGAAGTGTGGATTTCTCAAGGATAAAAGATATCAGGGGAAGCATTGCAAGACTTAAAGTCGGAAGCTCTCTTAATGCACTTGAGCTTCTTAACATATCTATGTTATTAGAATGTGCTGCCCACATAAAGGGATACTATGAACAGCGTGCTGACTCAATACAACCTTTAATAGACATGCTTGACCCTGTTACACTTCTTAATAACGCAATTAAGAAATGTATTATATCAGAAGATGAAATCAGTGATGATGCAAGTGCGAACCTCCGCAGCATAAGACGTCAGAAAAATATAGCTGCTGACCGCATACACACTGAACTTAATAAAATATTAAATTCACCATCTACAAGAACTTATCTTCAGGATTATGTGATAACAACAAGACAGGGACGTTTCTGTCTGCCTGTTAAAGCTGAATACAAATCACTTATGCCTGGTATGGTTCATGACCAGTCATCGACAGGTTCTACTGTATTTATTGAGCCTGCCGCAGTTGTCAAGCTTAACAATGATATAAGAGAGCTTGAACTTAAGGAACAGGCTGAGATTGAAGTTATTCTTGCAGATTTAAGTGCTAAAGCCGCAGAATATACCGATTCACTGCTTTCAGACTATGAGATACTTACCAATCTTGACTGCATATTCGCCAAAGCACTTTTATCAAGGCATTTTAATTGCAGCCGCCCTGTTATGAATAACAAAGGTATAGTAAATATTAAAAAAGGACGACATCCTCTTATTGAGCCGCATACTGTCGTGCCTATAGACATTTATCTCGGTACAGATTTTAACCTTCTTATCATAACAGGACCTAATACCGGTGGTAAGACCGTATCCTTAAAGACTGTCGGACTTCTTACTCTTATGGCTCAGGCCGGACTTAATATTCCAGCACTGGAACATTCCGACATAGCTGTATTTGACAATATATTTGCTGATATCGGCGATGAACAGAGTATTGAACAGAGCCTTAGTACATTCAGCTCACATATGACTAATACTGTCGATATTCTTAAAAAAGCTGACAGCAACAGTCTCATTTTATTCGATGAGATTGGTGCTGGTACTGACCCTACAGAAGGTGCAGCCCTTGCAATTGCTATACTTGACAGCCTTCACAGACGTAATATTACAACAATGGCGACAACACATTACAGCGAGATTAAAATGTATGCACTCACAACCGATGGCGTGGAAAATGCCTGCTGTGAATTTGATGTACAGTCACTCCGCCCTACTTATAGGCTTCTTATCGGAGTTCCTGGAAAGAGTAATGCATTTGCCATTTCCAAAAAGCTTGGACTTTCTGACAATATAATTAATGATGCTTCACGCCGTCTTGACTCTGAAGATATCAAATTTGAAGACCTTGTAACTGATCTTGAACAAAGCCGTGTTACAATTGAACGTGAGCGTGAGGAATTAAATGAGTACAAAGCACAGATTGCCCAGTTAAAGTCTGAACTTACCAAAAAAACTGAACGTCTTGATGAACGTACTGACAATATTATAAGAAAAGCTAACGAAGAAGCTGCACGCATACTTAAAGATGCGAAAGAGTATGCTGATAAGACAATTAATGCTATGAACAAGCATGGTATGACTGTAAAAGAGCTTGAGAAACACCGCAGTGCTATCCGTGAGAAAATGAATAAGCGACAGGAAAAGTTAAAGATTGAACCTGCCAACAACATAAGCGAGCATAAGGCTCACGATATATCTGAATTCAAGGTTGGTATGCACGTTAAGGTTCTTACAATGAACGTCATAGGTACTGTATCCCAGATTCATAAGAACAAAAACCAGGTTACTGTACTTGTAGGAAGCTTAAGCACTAAAATGGATATTAAAAATCTTGCCATACTTAAAGGCTATAAGGATCCTGCTGAAACAAGTTCTAAGCCTAAGGGTGCTGGTGGCTCAGGTAAAATCAAGATGTCAAAATCATCTTCTGTATCTTCTGAGATTAATCTTCTTGGATACACTGTTGATGAAGCTATTGCCGTTCTTGACAAATATCTTGATGATGCCTATATTGCCAGAATTCCGCAGGTACGAATTGTTCACGGCAAGGGAACAGGTGCTCTACGCTCTGGTATAACTTCTTATCTGCACGGGGTTCCTTATATTAAAGAATTCCGCCTTGGACAGATTGGCGAGGGTGCAGAAGGTGTTACAATTGTAACATTTAAAGATTAACTATAAATATTGTATATGGAGGCACATATGGTTGCTAAACAACGAATTTTAATCGTAGATGATGATGAGAATATAGCTGAACTCATCTCACTCTATCTTACAAAAGAATGTTTTGAAACTAAGATTGTATATGACGGCGAAAGTGCACTTGATAACCTTTCTACATTCAAGCCTAACCTCATTCTGTTAGACCTTATGCTTCCTGGTATTGACGGATATCAGGTATGCCGTGAAATCAGGAAGAATAATAATACGCCAATAATTATGCTTTCAGCTAAGGGCGAAACATTTGACAAGGTATTAGGTCTGGAGCTTGGTGCTGATGATTATATTATCAAGCCATTTGAAACAAAAGAACTTGTCGCACGTGTTAAAGCTGTATTAAGACGTTATCATCTTCCACAGACTACCGTTGCACCATCAGAAAATGCAAGATGTGTAACGTATCCTGACTTAATTGTCAATCTTGACAATTACTCAGTTACTTATGATAAAAAGGCTGTAGAAATGCCGCCTAAAGAACTTGAACTTTTATACTTCCTTGCATCTGCACCTAATCAGGTGTTCACACGAGAACAGCTTCTTGACAATATCTGGGGCTATGATTACATCGGCGATACCCGTACTGTCGATGTGCACATCAAACGAATTCGTGAAAAGATTAAAGACCACGATAAATGGTCGATTGAAACCGTATGGGGAATTGGCTACAAATTTGTGACTAAATAAGCAGGAACGGACTCAATATGAAATATAATATGCTTACCAAACAGATAACTCTATATATAATAATTGCTGTTGTAGGATTTATAGCTGTAACAACAATATGTTTCAGGCACGATTATAATAAAGTATATGACTATTATTCTGAAGTGCTTTACCAGCAGGCTAACGAAATTGCCGGCACATTTGCAAAAGATACATTCACGCCAGAATATCTTTCAGACATAGAAGCTGACCTTAAAATAGTATCTGAACTCAACCACACAAGAATTATGTTCGTAAGCCCATTCGGTGATGTTATGTTAGATACTGGATTTTCTGGAACAGCAGATTTTAATGGTTATCTATATGAACTTAAGGATTTTGATTATGGCAGGCTTAAAGGTGCACACACACAGACAGGTGATTTCTATGGTGTATTTGACGAAACTGTTGTAAGTGCATATTTTCCTATTGCCAGCAATTTCACAATGAAAGGCTATGTTGTCATCAATATGCCTGAAACTGTCATAACTGACAGGGTATATGATACATTTAACACCAACTATCTTACACTGGTGATTGCTATGCTGCTTTCACTTTCTATGCTGGTGCTATATTTCATACATATTCACAAGCCTATCAATGAGCTTACCAAGGCTACTGAAGAATATGGAAAAGGTAATCTTTCCTACCGCATTAAGATACACCACAATGATGAAATCGGACGTCTTGCGGCTTCTCTAGATTATATGGCAAAAGAACTTAACGAAATGGACCGGTTCCAGCAGAAGTTCTTATCCAATATTTCGCACGACTTCCGTTCGCCTCTTACTTCAATAAAAGGCTACCTTGAAGCCATTGAGGACGGAACAGTACCACCGGAAATGATTAATAAATACATTAATATTGTATTATTTGAAACCGAACGACTTACCAAGCTTACAAGCAATATACTTACACTTAATGAACTTGACCCTAAGACTGTCCGCCTTGAGATTACAACATTTGATATTAACTCAGTAATAAAGCATACAATAGAAACTCTTGAGGGTTCGTGTAAAAAGAAAGGCATTAAGTTCAGCCTGACATTCTCTGGCACAGCACTTAATGTCAAAGCTGACAAAGGTAAAATACAACAGGTTATATACAACCTTGTAGATAACGCAATCAAATTCAGCCACGATAACTCCTTTATATATGTAACTGTCAAAGAAAAAGGTGATAAAGCCCAGATATCCATTAAAGATACTGGAAGCGGAATTGCCAAGAAAGATATTGATAAAATATGGGATAGATTTTATAAATCAGATGCCTCAAGAGGCCGTGACAAGAAAGGGTCTGGACTTGGACTATCCATAACTAAAGAAATAATTCAGGCACACGAAGAGCATATAGATGTAATCAGTACGCCGGATGTGGGGACGGAGTTTATATTTACGCTGCCACTTGCGAAGGGGTGATGTTAATAACGGACGATTGGCTGCAATCAACATAAGCATAAGAAGACGATGGGGAGCCGCCGGTCCTTAGTCGGCAGCCTTAGCTGGCGACTTAGTACCGCTGCGAGCGACACTCAATGCAAATGTGTCTTCGTTGCTTATGTTGATTGCAGCCAATCGTCCGTTGTTATCAATTACAGCCACCAATCAAGCATTAATATATAATTTTAGTCCTATTATCTGCTAACCGGTCTATAAAGCTTAAAGTTATTAATAAGCTTATCCAGCTCCCTGGCTCTCTGTTCAAGCTGTTCACTGATTGCTGAGCTTTCCTGTGAAGAAGCTGCTGTGTTCTGTGTAACACCTGATATCTGCTCGATACCCTGTTCAATCTGTGATAATATTTCTGCCTGATTTCTTGCTGACTCATTAGTTTCCTTAGCTACATCAGCAAACTTCTGCATTTCATTAATTGTTCCTTCAAATGCCTGTGCAACAGAGGCGGTTATCTCGTTACCCTTATTAATCTCTTCTATAGTCTTAACAATAAGTTCTCTTGTATTAACAGCTGACTTCTGGCTGTCTGTTGCAAGCTTTCCAATCTGCTCTGCAACCACTGCGAAACCACGTCCTGCATCACCAGCTCTGGCAGCTTCAATTGAAGCATTAAGTGCAAGAAGACTTGTCTGTGAAGCGATATCCTCGATAGTTGAAGTAATTGCTTCGATTTTATTAGATATTTCGATAATATTAGCCATTTCTTCTGTAAGGCTGTCCATCTTCTTACGTTCTTCTTCTGCATTTTCTGCTACCGCTAATACATTATCATATGCAGTCTGTGTCTGATCTGCACTCTTTTTAGCTAATGCCGCTACTGTTTCAACTGTAGCTGTGAGTTCTTCAACAGCACTTGCCTGGTCTGTTGTTCCCTTAGCAAGATCACCTGCTGCCTTTGAAAGATCCTCGGCACCAATATCAACCTGCTCTGATGTCTTGGCAATATTAGTTAATGTTATATTAAAATTCTTTAAAATGTATACAAATGATTCTTTGATGCTTACAAAATCTCCAAGGAAATCTGTAATTTCATCTGAATCCTTAGTTAAATCACCACTTGCAATTTCTCTTAAAACTGTTGATATTTCATCCACATATGCGTGGAGATTTAACATTGTTCCCTTAAGTGTCTTTGCCATAGCTCCGAATTCATCTTCTGATTCGTATGTTATAAGATTAGCTGCTGACATATCTCCATGATACATCTGCTCTGCCGCTTCAACAATCTGCTTGGCTGGTGTTGTAAGAACTTCTGTTATAGTTCTTGTAAAGAATGTTGAAATAAATAATAACGCAACAACAAGTATAATACCTGCTATTGTAAGTCCATTACCAAGACGCACTGACTGAGTATAATACACTGCTCCGTTCTGGTATACTAATGTCTCTATATCATTTGCTAATGACTTGATTTCGTTAACTATAGGAAGATATGTATTATAATTAAGTGCATAAGCTTCATCAATCTTTCCGCTCTTTAAAAGCTGCATAACCTGAGGTCTTACTTTCTCGCCCTCGTTAATCTTAGCCTGCATTTCTGAAAGCTTTGCTCTCGTAGCTTCTGTCTTGAAATGCTTATCCATATCATCAACTCCTGAAACGACAAGATTGACATCTTCTTCTACTGTCTTTTCAAAATTTGCATATCTATCTGCCATATTATCAGAACCTTCAGCTAAAAGTCTGTTAATGGCTCTCTGTAAATCAGTAAGACCATATTTAACATTAGCTATATCATTAACATTGTTCATTGGTCCCTGATATATTCCCTTTACATTATTAGCAACCGCTAATATACCACTTATAAGAATTACACCTATAATACATGCTATAAGAGCTACAACTCCAAGAGTAGCCTTTAACTTACGATTAATCGTATAATGCTTTAATCTTTCTTTGTACTTATTTACCATTAATTTTCCTTTCCTATTTACTCAATTTTAAACTAACTTTTGTAGTATACATATATAGAAAATGATTTTCTATTATGGTAAACCATACTTTTTATTATATGATATACTGGTTTTTGCTCCATAATCTGTTATTTTATAAGCCTGTCCGCAAGCATTAAATTACATATTATTCTATAACATATTATTTCTGTAACATCATAATTGCTGATGTTCTATTATTAACTCCAAGCTTTCTATATACGCTTGTAAGATTTTTCTCAACTGTCACTAATGCGATGTGCATCTGCTCACTAATCTCTGAATTCTTATAACCAGCCTTAACATATTCCATAAGCTCTTTTTCTCTCTTGGTAAGCTTATATGGATTGTCGTCTTTAACTGCATTAAAGCTTTCTATTCCAGCCTTGTATTTAGCGATATATGGCTTTAATGACTCAAGGAATCCGTCTGTATACACATTTTCTATAACAGGTTCTAATTCAACACCATTCTCAATAAATGGCATTATCACGTTATCGTCATATGAAAGTTCAACTGCCCACTTAATATACCTTTCAGCTTCTGTTGTATTACCCATATTATACTGTGCTATTGCCCTGTATACGCAGCCTGTTATAAATGGATATATATGTGATGTATTCTCATATGGAACCATCATCTGCTGTCCTATCATATCAAGCATTGCCCAGTCTTTCTTATAACACATAAGCTTTCCATATGTCATACAGCCGCTTCGTATGTTCCTTATCTGCTTACTACAGTTCTCAAGTCTGAAATTCTGTAACCAGTCTGACATTTTCTCCTGCTGTCCAAGGCACGCATATACATAGCCCTGCACAAGCTCAGCATCTATAATAAGAAGGGGATATGTTATATCCCTGGTCAACTCATTAAGCTTTTCAATGCCTTCATAGAATTCCTCTTTCTTACCATAATATATAAGACATTTTAATATCATATAGTAGCAGCTTATAATTATACACGTCTGGTTTCTTAAAATGTTCTGTAATAACACCTGCTTTGCTAGCCTGTAGGCTGTATCAATATCACCTGTAATCATTGCATATTCTGCATCAAAGAATTCATCCCATCCCACTCTGCTTCCCTGTGTTATTCTCATATATGCTTTAGCATATTCTTTTTCCTGCTCTATTATCTCCTTGAGCCTGCCTGACTTATTGTAATACAATGTCGTCATACACGTTGTTCCATAAGTAAGAAGTGAATTGCCAAATATAACCGATGTTCTCTCACCAAAATATTCTCTGACTTTTATTAAGGACTGATTCATCTTTTCAAGATTATTAAATTGAAGAATTGATAATATAATCATCATCTCGCCCATAAGGAACTTATTATCTTTCCATATTGGATGATTATTAATATCATTAATTATCTCTTCATATAATGGCATTACATTATGCACATTTTCCTTAGTTGACATATAATAAAGATAATTAAGCATTACAGTCGGATATTTTTCCCACATAACTTCTTCTATATTCTCTCTTACGCTCTGGAATATTCCCGGTGCTCTCTCAATAAGACGTCTTCCATTCTTTCCTGCATATAAAGCTGCAATTCTGTCCCAGTTCTTTGCCTTAGTATAATAAGCTACTGCCTTTATATAAGACTTTCGCTTTTCAGATACTTCTGCCGCCCTGTTATAAAGCATAGAAATTTCTATGTCCGATTTATTCAATTCCATACCAGACACATTTCTTAATAATGTGTGCATAGCAAATGAATGTGTTGTCACATCATAATCAAGAAATCCAAATTGCTCTACACTTTCAAGCAGGTCATTCTCTGTAACATCAAGCTGTGTGACATACTCTGCACCTTCAATATCAAACCAGTCAAAAAGTGACATTTTCATAAAGAATTCCTGCATATCTGCTGACAACTTATCAAATATAGTTGTCTTTAACAGATGATTGACAGAAAGAAAACCACCCATTCTGCCAAGCTTCTTATATTCATATAAAGACAGATAAACAGCACTAATCCAGCCATCTGTATGCTCATATAACAAATCTGCTTCTTCAGCTGTAAGATTTATTTCATTCTCTTTAAATATTACTTTTTCTTCGTCTTTAGTAAGCTTTAAATCCTGCTGTGTGATAAGCACACTTTGTCCTTTTAGAAACATTGCTTCATATGGTATATTGTATGGGAGTATTCTTGATATAAGCACTATATGAATATTGTCTATATTATCTACAACTTCCATTATAAGGTTGTCTAATGTGACACTTGCACATTCCTGATAATCATCTACTATAAGATATACTGTATCATTGACATATTGCCTTAATATTTTAACTATATAAGACAATTCCTGCTTAGACTGTGGAAGCTGTGTATCCGACAGTTTTCCTTTTAACTCTTCACTATATTCACCCAACTTCTGGCATAATCTTTTCCACACCCAGTTGTCGTCTTTTTCTTTACTCTGCATAGGGAACCACATTTTATTATAATATGGCCTGTCATTAAAATAATGCCTTACAAGTGTGGACTTTCCATATCCCGATGGTGCTACCACCATTATAAGCTGTTTATCTATGAATTTATCCAGAGAGCTTTCTAACCTCTCTCTTATATATTCTTTCGCATAAAAATTAACGATATTGCTGTTGTTTCTCATACGTTTCGCAACTCCTGTATCCAATACACCTTACTCATCTGATAACTCTGTATATTACAAAGGATAAGGATACATAAAATGTACCCTCATCCCATTATAATTAATTACTTCCAATGAAGCTTATGCAATTCTCCTGACAAGCTCATATTCTCAAAGCCGTGCTGTCTTAATGCCTCGTAAGCCACTATTGCCACTGAATTAGAAAGATTAAGGGAACGGATATCTCCAATCATCGGTATCCTTATACAGGTATCCTCGTGGTCTACAAGTATATCCTCTGGTATTCCCGCACTTTCCTTTCCGAACATAATATAGCAGTCGTCTTCATACTTCACATCAGCGTATGTATGATGTGCCTTAGTAGTTGCCATATATATCTTAGCGCCCGGATTACGGTTAAGAAAATCTTCATAATCATTATATACTGTCACATCAAGCTTATCCCAGTAATCAAGTCCCGCTCTTTTAAGCATTTTCTCATTAAGGCTGAACCCAAGCGGCTCAATTAAATGTAATCGTGCGCCTGCCGCTACACAGGTTCTTCCTATATTGCCAGTATTAGCAGGCATCTCTGGCTCATGTAATACTATATTTAACATAATTATCTTTCCTTATAATTCTTTACTGTTCTGCTATTACAGCTATATTAAGTTCAAGTGCCACTTCGTCACCTGAATGGATAGGCACACATATATTCTGTGTATATGACTGTGTAATAGTCATATCTCCGTGACATACACTTGGTGGTGTAATATCTATAACATATCCCTTTGTTGAGAATATTGTTGCAGCATTACCCATAATCATATTACCAAGCTCACTTATTGCACTTATAGACATATCATCAAGTGCAGTTACCGGCATACCCATCATCATCTTAGATGCCACGTCCAATGCCTTATTAAACTCAAATGCCATAATAACCTGACCCTTTAACTCACCTGTTATACCTATCATAACTGCAACCGACTCATTCTCGAATTCTGTTGTCTTGACATAAGGCTTTCCTATCTTCATCTCTGTCTGACATATTTCCTGCATTATCTTAGTCGCTGACATTAAAAATGGATTGATAAAATCTGCGTTCATTCCTGCCATAATTCTTCCTCCATTGTAGTTAATATGTACTTATAACTTTTCTATAAAGTTCTTTATTCTCTTAATTCCTTCTTTAAGGTTCTCAATTGAATAAGCGTACGATATTCTTACAAAGCCCTCACCGCTATTGCCAAATGCTGTTCCAGGAACAACTGCAAGCTTCTGGTCTTCTAGAAGTCTGCTAGCAAATTCATCTGATGTCATACCAAACTTCTTGATAGATGGAAATATATAGAATGCCCCAAATGGCTCAAAACAGTCTATTCCCATACTCTTAAGCTCATGAAGAAGAAACCTTCTTCTCTGGTCGTAGGCTGTAACCATCTTCTCTACCTCTGTATCACAATTCCTTAATGCCTCAACAGCGGCAAACTGGCTGTTAGTTGGTGCACACATAATCGCATATTGATGAAGCTTAATCATCTGCTTTATAATCTCAGCAGGTCCACAGGCATAACCTAATCTCCAGCCTGTCATAGCAAATGCCTTGGAGAAACCATTTATCATAATAGTTCTTTCTTTCATACCAGGAAGGCTTGCTATTGAGCAGTGCTTGTTATCTCCATATGTAAGCTCTGAATATATCTCATCTGATATAACATACAAATCCTTCTCTATAATAACAGGCACTAACTCCATAAGTTCTTCTCTTGTCATAATAGCACCTGTCGGATTGTTAGGAAATGGCATTATAAGAATCTTAGTCTTATCCGTAATATGCTCTAACAGTTCTTCCTTAGTAAGCTTAAACTGATTCTCCTCTTTAAGATTAATAAATACAGGAACAGCATCTGCCATAACTGCACAAGGAAGATATGATACATAACTTGGCTGTGGTATAAGCACCTCATCACCTGGGTCAACCATACATCTTAACGCTACGTCTATAGCCTCGCTTCCACCCACAGTTACAAGTACCTGCTTCATTGGGTCATACTGTGTATCATATTTTCTTGCAACATATCTGCTTATTTCCTGTCTTAATTCCTTAAGTCCTGCATTAGAAGTATAAAATGTTCTTCCCTTCTCTAATGCGTATATGCCTTCTTCCCTTACATTCCAAGGCGTATCAAAATCAGGTTCACCAACGCCAAGTGATATTGCATCTGGAATTTCACTTACAACGTCAAAGAACTTTCTTATACCTGAAGGCTCTATATCTACTATTTTCTTAGATAAAGCATCTCTCATGGTGTTACTAACATCCTTTCATCCTTGTCTTCTTCATCAATTACAGTTCCATAATCTTTGTATTTCTTTAATACAAAATGTGTTGATGTGCTGAGCACTGAATCAAGTGGTGCAAGCTTCGCCGCCACAAACTGTGCAACAGACTTCATAGTCTTTCCTTCAATAATAACTGTAAAATCAAAGCCACCAGACATAAGATAAACTGATGTAACTTCATCGTATTTGTAAATTGTCTCGGCAATGCTGTCAAAACCAAGTCCTCTCTGAGGTGTAACTTTTACCTCAATAAGTGCTGTAACCTTCTCATCGCCTGTCTTATCCCAATTGATAAGGGTATTATAACCACAGATAATATGTTCCTTTTCCATATCTGCTATCTCATTCGCGACTTCTTCCTGCGCGACTCCAAGCATAACGGACATATCGTGAATGTCAATTCTACCATTATTCTCTAACAAGTTAAGGATTTTCTCTCTCATATCATCATACCCTTTCAATTAAATTATTGTGCTGTCTTTATACAGCTGAATATCTCATCCTGATTAGGCAATGTAAGAAATCTTTCTTCGTCTTTATTATGAAGAATTCTCTGATTGCCATTCACAATTCTTCCTATAACTGCGGCTGGGATATTATTGCTGTTAAGTATATTAATAATATCACAATCATTATCTGCTGTCATTAATAAACAACCTAAAGATTGCAGTTCATACGGATTAACATTGAATAATTCGCATATCTCTATAATCTCCTGTCTTACAGGTATGCTTCTTATGTCAACATCAAGTCCGACATTGCCATATTCACACATATCCCACAACGCACCAAATATTCCTCCCTCTGATACATCGTGCATATAACAATTAATTCCATTGTCCCTTAAAAGCTGTACCATTCCGCCTATATACATATCTGTATCTTCGCCAACAGCCTTACTTACCCAGTCTTTACTATATCTTTCGTATACCGCCTGCTCATCAGTTTCAACTAACTGCTTTACTCCACTTATTCCTATGCAGCCAGCGGCAATTATATGCTGTCCTGCCTCAATAACATTTCTATTGTCTTCCCTTAAGCCCTGCACTGTAACAGTTACTACAGGCTCACTGACCGAAGCACTGACTGTTGTATGCCCTCCGGCTATTGGCACTTCTGTAACCGCCGCCTGTCTTGTAAGTCCTGCGATTACTTCCCTTATACGGATTTCCCTTGCCTGCTCTGGCATAACTATGCAGTCACTTGCTGCTATGGGTGTACCGCCAGCGGCATATATATTATTAACAGCTTTAATAAGAGGCATATATCCACAGGCTGTCGCACTTAACAGTGTCTTATCCACGCCCTGCTCTCTAATATCCACCTCAGACACATCCTGTCCAATATCCATACGTGTAACCTTCTGGCCTCTTACAGTGTTAAGAGGCTTTAATACAGACCTTGAAAGAATTGTATCTGATACCTTGCCTAATTTCATACCATTCCTCGTTTCTATGCTTTTCACATATTACATTCAATTGCAAGCTTGAACTTGCATATATTACATTTTCAATCTATACTTAATCTTAAATAAATGCTGACACAGCCATAGGAAGTACCATAGCAAGTACAAGGATTACTATTATAACCGCAGCAAATATTCTTTTAGTTTTGCTCTTTTTTAAATTAATCATAATTACCTCCTTAAACATAGCAGCACATTAAACAATACATTTAATAACATATTGGAAACGGAGAATACTATGCACTTTATATTGCCTTATTTTATAATAATATTAATAGTTATTCAACTTTATCTTAAAAAAAGTACACGTTCTGGCTCAGAACGCTCAAAAAAATATTGGGAAAGGGAACAGAAAGCCAATTCAACAAGAAAGCAGGATATAAGCTCCCTTAACTATATTAAATGGGACGACGCACTTCCTGCTATAGATAACAGCCTGACATTAGCTGACATATTAAATAATTCACCAGAAGCCCTTAAGGCTTATAATAATATCCAGACACTTAAGACTGAGCCAATGCTTAACCTGTCAGAGTATTCCAACACTGACCTTAAGTTAAAATATGGTGTTGCCAATCTTGATACTTTAACACAATACGAAGACAGCTACACTTCATTTATAAAGAGCCTTTCAGAGCTTGGACATATCCTTATTGAACATAAGGACATATCCGATGCCACAGCATTTCTTGAATATGCCGTAAAGATAGGCTCTGACATACGACTTACCTATACTGACCTTTACGCATTATATTCAGAAGCAGGAAATGCTTCCAAAATCAGACAGTTAAGACAATACGCCTCACTTATCAAGTCTGTTAATAAAGACCTGATAGTATCAGCTATTAACTAGGTATTTAATTAATTATATGAATATATTACCTATATAAACATTAATTCATAACTAACCATTATTTTCCATATTCTGAAAGTATCTTATCTATGTTTCGTGAAGCTATACTCTTGGTCATCTCATCAATCGGGATATCAAGCTTAACATTATGCTTTACAACAAGTGCTGTAAGATAATTTCTTTGTGCCTGTGTAATCGGACTATCCTTTTTCACACTGTATACAAGCTCAGACGGTATTTCAAAGCCTGAATCATCCGGTTTTATTGTATACATTTTCCAGTATATTCCGCTTGCACTCAGCGCATCATCTAAAGCCCTGTGTGAGTTACCAGGGTCAATCTTCAAATACTCACACAGATAATCAAGCTTCTTATGCTCCAGCTCTGGAAGTATTCTTCTTGCCATTTTAAGTGTATCTATTCCTGCTGACGGAAATACAAGATTGTTATTAACCGCCGCCTTCTTTAAAAAGCTGTAATCAAATATAACATTATGTCCAAGTATAGGATAATCCCCTATAAATTGTATTACATCATCAATCAGTTCATTAATTCTTGGCTTATCTGTAAGCTCCTCATTATGTATATGTGTAAGCTCTATTATTCTGTCGCTTATCTTAATGCCTGGATTGACAAGTGTTGAATATGTATCTGTCACGTTTCCATTACATACCCTTGCCATTCCTATCTCAATTATTCTGTCTGCTGCCGGGTTAAGCCCTGTAGTTTCTATATCCAGTGCAACATAGCTGTCTATCATTGCCTTTGTTCCTTTCATTAGTATAGTACTTCTGGGTAAAAAAATAGAGCGGGTGATGGGAATCGAACCCACGTATCTAGCTTGGAAGGCTAGTGTTCTACCATTGAACTACACCCGCATATCATCATAATTAAATTATATTCAATTATAAAATGCCTAGAACCGGAATCGAACCAGTGACACGAGGATTTTCAGTCCTCTGCTCTACCGACTGAGCTATCTAGGCTTATTGTGACTTCACATCATAATATCCTGTAGTAAACAATCAAGTTATTCACCAAAAGACTTGATTAGTTTACCACATAAATATCTTATCCGTCAACAATTATTTTAACTGTTATTATTGTTCTCAGCCATATATTTCTCATATAAGTCCGGTCTGTACTTCTTAGTACGTTCTAACGACTTCTCGTGCCTCCACTTCTCTATATTGCCGTGGTGACCTGATAATAATACTTCTGGCACTTCTATACCTTTGTAATTGGCTGGTCTTGTGTACTGTGGATATTCTAATAAACCATCTGAGAAGCTCTCTGTCTGGGCTGACTCATCATTATTAAGTACTCCCGGAACTAATCTTGACACTGAGTCGATAACAACCATCGCCGGAAGCTCTCCACCTGTCAGGACATAATCTCCAATTGACACATAGTCTGTAACTATGCTTTCAAGTGCTCTCTCATCAATTCCCTCATAATGTCCACACAGAATTACAAGTTCTTCTTCTTTGGCAAATTCTTCTGCCATATGCTGGTTAAATGTATGCCCCTGTGGTGTCATATACACAACCCTTGGTCTGCCTGAACATCTGGCTGCTATGCTCTCATAAGCATCGCACACGGGTCCCGGCTGCATAACCATTCCTGCTCCTCCGCCATATGGGTAATCATCTACCTTCATATGCTTATTATTGGAAAAATCCCTTATATCAACAGCTTCTATAGACAATACTCCTGAATCTATAGCCCTGCCTGTTATACTTGTATTCAACCCATCCAAAATCATCTGTGGAAATAGTGACATTACATAAAATTTCATTAGTTAGACGCTCCCGATATATTATTAAGGAAGAATGGGTAATAGTTATGATTAAGGTTATATCCACCTGTTGATACATCTGTATTAAGATATCCAGACTCATCCTTAAATGCATCTGCTATATCTATAAATGTCATTCCATACTCTGTCGCCCTGGCTGCAAGTGTGCTATTAGCTTCATCAATAGCCGCCTGTGTTATCTTTACATTTGACTTTGCCTCAAAGCTCTGTGTTATAGGAAGAAGTGACACTACATATACCTTTACTGATGGAATTGCTTCCTTAAGCGATTCTACTATTGAACCTATTCTCTCAGCTACATTCTCTCCTGACCTTGTTCCATAGTTAAGGTCGTTAAGTCCAACAAGGACATATACCTTAGATGGATTAGCCGCCACAACACTTGACACTGAATTAAGTGCCTTATCTGTTGTAAGGTTATTATCTGAGAATATGCGTGATGTGTCAAGATAACCATATTCACCTATACCTGATACAATCATATCACCAAAGAATACTGCATCATCATAATTAGAACGTGATGTGTATTCCTGTATCTCTGCCTTAGTTGTAATCCTGGCAACTCCGCCTGATACCTGAGCTGCTGATGTTGTACTGCTTGTTGTGCTTTCTGTTACAGCTGATGTTGTACTCTCTGTATCAGCTGCACTTGTTGTTTCATTGTTAGACATCTCTATAGATGACTGTGTAATAATTATATCATTGTTATTATTATTGTTATTGGCAAGTGTTGTCGCCTTATCTTCCACCGGCTTTCCAATACTGCATAATTTAAGAACAATTGCAACAACTGCAATAACTACTACAGCCAAAATAACACCTATTACTGGCTTCTTATACTTGTTCCATAATCTCATCTTACGGTTAAGAACTATTTTATTCTTTTCCTCGTTATTATCTACTGCCATTATACATTACTCCTCATTCTTACTTCTGTGTATTATATTTTAACAGCATTATCTACCATCTAAGACGTCTTAACACTGTAGCTGAAGTCTTTCTTAAGCCTATATTAAGAATTCCGTCTTTAAGTCTGTAACCTTGTCTGTCTGTTGAATATCCGCCCTCAAATGTTACCATTATCTGCTCGACATCATCATCCATAGCAAGTCCAGTCTCCCAGGCAGGTATATTAACTCTTATCTCATCTTCCCCATTATTAACAACAACTATCACTGCATCATCTGATGTAAATCTTCCATATGCAATAACATTATGTGCTGAATAAAGCTGCTTATACGAGCCGGTTCTTAATACCTCATTCTCCTTGTGCATCTTTATTGCTGCCTTATGAAAGTCTATAAGCTCCTTATCTTCATGTCCCCATGGATAAGTTCTTCTGTTATCAGGGTCTGTGAAACCACACACTCCCGCTTCATCTCCATAATATACAGTTGGTGCACCCGGCCACGTCATCTGAATAATGACAGCCTCCATAAATACAAACTTATTCACATTCTGATTAGCCACTTCTGATCCAAGCTTATCAACCCTGCCAACCATATGGTTAGTTCTTGTAAGAAATCTTGAATGGTCGTGGTTAGAAAGCTCATTCATAGATATAGAATAACTTTGTCCACCCATTCTTGCCATATTATGGTGCATAGCACCAAAAAAATAATCAGGATTACCTAATGAATCAGGGCGCATTTCATCACTATGCTTCTCCATTCCTGTAAGAAACCACGTTACAGGCTCCATAAAGGCATCATAATTCATAATCGTATCCCATTCATCACCCTGAAGCCAGTCATATGAATCACCATAATTCTCTGCAAGTATTATTGCCTCCGGATTAGCTTCCTTAACAGCCTGTCTGAACTTTTTCCAGAATGTATGGTTATATTCCTTGCTGTACCCAAGGTCAGCTGCAACATCAAGCCTCCAGCCATCTACATTGTACGGTGGAGATACCCATTTCTTTCCAATATCTATAATATACTTTTCAAGTGTATCTGAGTCTTCATAATTCAGCTTAGGAAGTGTATCGTGTCCCCACCAGCCGTCATATGAACCATTATCCGGCCACTGATTACCATAGAATTTAAAGAAGCTGTGATATGGGCTTTCATACTTCTCATATGCACCGCAGGCATAATCGTCATCACTAGAACTGTAAATGTGTTCCCTGTCCATCCATTTGTTAAATGAACCACAATGGTTAAACACTCCATCTATTATGACTTTCATTCCTCTGCTGTGTATCTGTTCTACTGCCTTGGCAAAGAACTCATTACTCGCTTTAAGATTTTCCTTACTTGTAACCCTGTTAATATATCGTGTTGCATTAGTATTGTTCTGGTCACCTTCTTTTAAAAGTTCCCCATCATCTTTTACTATAACACCAAAATGTGGGTCTATATAATCATAGTCCTGTATATCGTACTTATGATTAGATGGCGAAACAAACAACGGATTAAAATAAATAACCTCGACACCAAGCTCGCTAAGATAATCAAGCTTATCAAGCACGCCCTGTAAATCGCCACCATAGAACTCTCTTACACCCATATTGGCTGGATATTTATCCCAATCCTTAACCTGACAGACGTGTTCGCCTATATAACTGTATTCATCATCAAGCACGTTATTAGATTTATCACCATCGCAAAATCTATCGGCAAATATCTGGTACATAACTGCGCCCTTTGCCCAGTCAGGTGTCTTAAATCCCGGCATAATCTGGAAATTATAATAAGTATTAAGTTCTTTAATAGCTCCTATCTGATTGTAATAGCATACAACCTTTCCAGTCTCTACCTTGAAATAATAATATAATTTGTCATTATTAACTTTAATCTCAGCCTCGTAATAATCAAATACTCCAACTGCCTTAATCTTTGTCATAGGGTATTCTACATTATTAACATATATATACGCCTTGTCTACATTATAACGACCTGTTCTTAATCGTATCTTAACTGTATCACCCGGCATAGGCTCTGCCGGACATCTGTAATCGTTTGTCGCATCAGAAAATAAAGCTCTTGTATTAATGGTTGGTCTTGCATTACACATATACAAAAGCTTTCTTTCCCATGATGTAAGGTTCTCAACTCCTGCGCTTATTATCATAGAAAATACTCCTTGACATTAATCATATATAATTTTATATCATTACGGGTATTTATTCAACTGTAAGATATATTTATTAAGATTTCTTTAATTTACGGCTTCTCTTAACTCGTAACGATGGCATAGGTAAGAGCGTTTCTGCTTCGTAATTTATTTACTTTATAAAATACGCTCTTACCTATGACGCGGTGCTCCTCGAATAGATAATTTAAAAAATTTCCATTCCTGCAAGCAGGATGGAAGATTTCTTTAAATTATCCATTCTCATCGTTACTCGTGCAAATAAAAAGGACAGTCTGGGGGGACTGTCCTTTTTGGAGAAGGTATTTCACTTATTATGGGGTGTAGCAAAAAATATATAATGTATTGGGGGTTTTTACGTTAATTATAATATCATACAAAGCCCCATAAGTGTTCACAAACTTTACAATAAATTGCAACTTTTTTTGTGAATTATTGCCAAATGTTTTTTGTGTATAAATACATTTCCATTATTTAACTGCATTTTAACTGCAAAATCTCTGTTAATACCTAATTATAAACTCTCTCCATATGGCTTATCTTCAAACAAACTTTCAAATTCTTCTCTTGAAATCTTCTCTTTCTCAAGAAGAAGTTCTGAACTTCTATGAAGCACGTCCATATTCTCTGATATAAGCTTCTTAGCCTTGGTATAACACTCATCTACAATTCTCTTAACTTCTTCATCAATGAGTGCTGCTACATCTTCACCATATGGTCTTGTATGTGCAAGATCTCTTCCGATGAATACCTCATCACTGTCTGTATCATAATTAATAAGACCAAGCTTGTCAGAGAAACCATACTTAGTAACCATATCTCTTGCTGTCTGTGTTGCCTGCTTGATATCCTGTGAAGCACCTGTTGTTATATCATCAAATATGAGTTCTTCCGCTACTCGTCCACCAAGGCTTACAACGATATTCTGAAGCATTTTCCCCTTAGTGTTAAACATCTCATCTCTTTCAGGAAGCGGCATTGTGTAACCTGCCGCACCCATTCCTGTAGGAATGATTGATATTGTATGAACTGGCCCAACATCTGGTAAAAGGTGGAATAATATAGCGTGTCCTGATTCGTGGTAAGCTGTAATCTTCTTCTCTTTGTCAGATATAATCTTACTCTTCTTCTCAACGCCTATTCCTATCTTAATAAATGCTTCTTCAACATCTGCGTTAGTTATATATCTGTTCTTCTTTCTTGCCGCATTAATAGCAGCTTCATTTAATACATTTTCAAGATCAGCACCTGTAAAGCCGGCTGATGTTCTTGCAAGCTTATCAAGGTCAACATCATCACCAAGAGGCTTCTTAGCTGCGTGTACCTTTAATATTTCAAGTCGTCCAGCAACATCTGGTCTGCCGACAACTATCTTTCTGTCAAATCTTCCCGGTCTTAATATAGCTGGGTCAAGAATATCAATTCTGTTAGTAGCGGCCATAACGATAATTCCTTCATTGACACCAAAACCATCCATCTCAACAAGCATCTGGTTAAGTGTCTGTTCTCTCTCATCGTGGCCGCCGCCCATACCTGTTCCTCTTCGTCTTGCAACAGCATCAATCTCATCAATGAATATAATACAAGGTGCGTTCTTCTTAGCTTCCTCAAACATATCTCTTACTCTTGAAGCACCAACACCAACAAACATCTCTACGAAATCCGAACCTGATATGCTAAAGAATGGTACGCTTGCCTCTCCGGCAACAGCTTTGGCAAGAAGTGTCTTACCTGTACCAGGTGCACCTGTAAGAATAACACCCTTAGGTATTCTTGCACCAAGAGAAGTATATCTTACTGGATCTTTAAGGAAATCAACTATCTCCTCAAGTTCTTCTTTTTCTTCCTGAAGACCAGCTACATCCTTAAATGTAACTTTATTATCAGCACTGCTTATCATTCTGGCCCTGCTCTTTCCAAAATTCATCATCTTGGCATTGCCACCGCCACCAGCCTGTCTTGTAAACATCATCATAATGAATACAATAACAAGAAGGCTTAAGCCAAATGGAAGTATAGTTGTAAGCATAACACTCTGTCTTGCAACATCTTTAAGTGTATATTCTATATTCTTATCAAGTAAAAGTTCTTCTACATCTTTAACATCTGATACATATACACTCTTAACTGACTGCTCACCGCTCACCTTAACAGTTACAACACCAGTTGGAACTTCTGCATTCTGTCTTAT
>ENA-USYP01000790-USYP01000790.1-human-gut-metagenome-genome-assembly--contig:-NODE-790-length-28258-cov-6.068734_pt1 | contig 28258 bp, 28 predicted proteins | sample MGYA00250065_ERZ773512 | MGnify/ENA primary metagenome ERZ773512 (study PRJEB29103, sample SAMN06112003) | human gut metagenome | biome: human gut; feature: ankylosing spondylitis patient; material... | reverse complement strand
TGATACGTCGGCAGCTGTTATCAAAGATGGTTATCTGCTGTCGAACGTGGTATCGAGCCAAGCCGTACATGAAGCATCCAAAAAGGCAGCGGTGTCGGTTCCTGCCACGCAGAAGCCTTGGGAGAAGTCATACGCAATGGTATCCGTGCCCTCCCAGTAGAGATAGCTGTAAGTCTGCCCGGCATCGTCTGTCAGAGTCCCATCCGGGCAGGCAGTCACTGCCCAGCCGTTGCCGTAGGCGGGATAGGTGCAGGTCAATGCTCCGGCGTAGTCCAGCTTTACCGTGACGGCGGTTTCCTCCTCCGGATAGAGGTAGATCACCGGCTTGGCGGCGGCCTGTTCCTCCCGACAGGCCGACAGGCTCAGCATGCAGGTCAGCGTCAGAAGCGCTGCGAAAAACCGTTTCATAAAGAAGAGCTCCTTTCTGTTCAATAAACCGAGGGGTTGACCCCATTCTACCTGTATAGACGGGAAAAAGAGCGGTTTGGTTCCGCACGAAAGCAAAAAAACAGGGCGGAACTTCTTTTTAGAAGTTCCGCCCTGTTTCACGCGGAAAAGAACATAGCCAGAATGGAGGTGATGATGCCGCAGACACACAGGGCGATGGAGCTCATAGCGCCCTGAAGTGGGCCGATCTCCAGAGCCTTGCTGGTGCCTACCGCATGGCTGCACGCGCCGATGGCCACGCCCTCCACCACCGGATCGGTGACATGGAATACCTTGGCAAACAGCGGGGCCAGCATAGCGCCCTCGATCCCGGTGATAATGACCGACGCCGCAGTCAGAGCCGGAAGACCGCCGCTGCTCTCCGCAATGCTGACGGCGATGGCCGTTGTGACACTTTTGGGCAGCAGAGAATTCAGCAGGGAGGCCTCCGCTTGAAACAGGCGGCAGAGCACCTGTACCAATAGCATGCTCACGAGACTACCCACAAAGCAGCCCAGCACCACCGGCCAGAAGTTCCGCTTCAGAATGGCCCGCTGCTGGTAGATGTTCAGAGCCAGAACGGCGGTGGCGGGAGCCAGCAGCAGTTTGATAATGCTGCCGCCGGCGTTGTAGTTGTCCAGAGGGATGTGGAACAGCAGCATGATCCCGATGACCAGCAGACTGGCCACCAGCACCGGATTGCAGATCAGAAGCCCCGTCCGCTTCTGGAACCGGACGGCCAGATACCAGCAGAGCAGCGTCACGCCGAGACCGAAAAAGGGCGTGGAAGTCAGCGTATCAATCATGGGACGCCTCCTTTGCATGAAACAGCTTCATCAGCAGCCGGACGCTCCAGGCTGTTGCCGCGTACACCAGCGGTGTGCTGACAAGGGAGACCACCAGAAAGGGGACAAACTGCAGCTTCAGCACGTCCAGATATTCCAGAGTTCCCACCACGGAGGGAATGAAAAACAGCCCCATATTGTCGATGAGAAAGTGGGAGGTCCCCTGGATCGTCCGCTCCTTGACCCCGCCGCTGAGCAGCAAGATCAACAGCAGGATCAGGCTGATGACACTGGCGGGCAGTGTAAAGGGCAGCAGCGCCGCGATCCATTCACCTGCCATACAGATGAGAAATACGATACAAAATTCTACAATCAGATTCATAACGATCACCTCGGTAAAAAGCACTCCTCAGTTTATGCGCGGCGGCCGGGGAAGTCAATGTGAGAAACAGAGAAAGAAACGGTGTTTTTTCGCAGATTTTTAGCAGGAAAAAGCCGACGGGGCGAAACTGCTGCTTCGCCCCGCCGGATCAGTTTTCGATTTTTTAAAACCGGGAGCCGCTTGGCTGTTCTCCGGTAAGAGGAGTGAACCGTCATTTCCGCCGGAGAGCGGCCAGCAGGCAGGCAGCCAGAAAAACCGTCAGGTCCGCCGCCACCACCGTTGCCCCCACCGGGGTAGAAAAGCCAAAGGAGATGGTGAGTCCCACGCAGAAGCACACCACGGAGGTCACGGCGGCGCAGAGGATCACGCCACGGAAGCTCTTGAACAGCCGCATGGCGGTCAGAGCCGGGAAGATCACCAGCGAGGAGATGAGCATAGCGCCCATCATCCGCATTCCCAGCACGATGGTCAGGGCCGTAAGGATGGCCAGCAGGGTGTTGCAGGCATCCACCTTCAACCCGGTGGCCCGGGAAAAACTCTCGTCAAAGGTGACAGCGAAGATCTGGTGGTAAAAAAGCAGGTACAGCGCCAGCACCGTTACCGACAGCACCACGGACAGGGCCACGTCTCCCTTTGTCATGGCCAGCACACTGCCGAACATATAGTTGTCCACATCGGTGGTCATGCCGGTGGTGCGGGAGATCACCAAAATACCGATGGCCAGCGCCGAAGCGCTGACGGCGGCGATGGCGGCGTCGCTGTTCCAGTGGGGATGGCTGGCCATCCGAAGCAGGAAAAATGCCGCCAAAATGACCACAGGAATGGAAAAATACAACGGCGTTACTCCCAGCGCCACGGCGATGGCCAGCGCACCGAAGGAGACGTGGCTCAGGCCATCGCCGATCATGGAGTACCGTTTCAGGACCAGCGGAACGCCTAACAGGGCAGCGCACAGGCTTACCAGCACACCGGCAATCAAAGCCCTTTGCATAAAGGGGTAAGAAAACATCTGTAAAATATTCATGATTCCAGTTCCTCCCGGAAGCGGCGGCCCTGGGGACTCGCCAGATAGTCGGATGCCGTGCCGGTAAAGAGGCCCTTTCGTCCGATGTGCAGTACTGTGCGGGCGCTTTTCAGCGCCGCCTTCAAATCGTGAGTCACCATCACGATGGCCATGCCCTCCTTTTGATTCAGGTAGGCCAGCGTTTTGTAGAGGTCCTGAGCGGCGGCGGGGTCCAGACCGGTGATGGGTTCATCCAAAATCAAAAGCTGGCTGGCGGCGCACAGGGCGCGGGCCAATAGCACCCGCTGCTGCTGCCCGCCAGAGAGATCCCGGTAGCAGGCGTCCTTCAATTCCAGAATGCCCAGCTTGCCCAGGTTCACCATGGCCTCGGACCGCTGGGCCGGGGTGTAGAAAAAATGCAGCCCCTGCCGGTTCAGGCAGCCGGAGAGCACCACCTCCAGCACGGTGGCGGGGAAATCCCGCTGGGCCCGGGTCTGCTGGGGAAGGTAGCCGATGGCTCCGTGCTTCAACGCCGGGGCGTGCTCAATGGTGCCGCTCTGTGGTTGGATCAGTCCTAAAAGTCCCCGCATGAGGGTGGATTTGCCGGAGCCGTTGTCCCCCACCACGCAGAGATAGTCCCCCTTTGCAATCGTAAGGTCCAGATCGGTAAGCACCGATTTTCCCTCATAGCCGAGGGAAACGTCTCGGCAGACGATCAGTTCGTTATCCTTCATGCTTTGCCTCCTGACAGTGGTCGCAGAGCCCGGTCAGCACGGTGCGGCGGGGATCGATGCGAAAATGATGCTCGGAGGACAGATGACGGCAGACCTCCTCCAAATGCTGACAGTCCAGATGGACCATCCGGCCGCAGCCCTCACACCGCAGCAGAAAGCAGTCATGGGGATGCCCGGCCTGAGGGCAGTATTGGTAGAGCGCCCCTTCCTCCGTGGTGACCTTATGGACCAACCCTTGCTGGGTCAGCTTGTCCAACTGGCGGTAAACGGTTGCCAGCCCTACGGTGAGACCGCCGTGCCGCAGTTCCTCAGAAAGATCGGCGGCGGAGAGACATTCCTCCGCCCGCAGCTGTAAACAGCGCAGTACCGCCTGCTGCTGTTTGGTTTGATAAGCCATCCTTGCCTCCAATGTGAAAATGATTATCGTTTTCATATTATAACCGGAAAAACAAACCTGTCAAGACCGTTGCAAAAATTCAAAAAATAAGGTATGGTAGAGGGAAATATAGAACGGCGGCAGTGCCGCCGGGCCAAATATCGAATAGACAAGAGAAATAAAGGAGAAGCAATATGGCTGTTTCTTTGGTGATCATGGCGGCAGGCCTCGGTTCCCGGTATGGCGGCAGCAAGCAGGTGGACGGCATCGGCCCCAACGGCGAAATTCTGATGGAGTATTCCATTCACGATGCCCTGCGGGCCGGCTTTGACAAGGTGGTGTTCATCATCAAGCCGGAAATGCGGGAGATGATGGACGAGCTGGTGGGCTACCTCAAGGAGAAAAAGACGGCGAAGGGCCAGCCGGTGCAGGTGGCCTACGTCTATCAGGACTATACCTCCGTACCGGACTTCTATCACATTCCTGAGGGACGCACCAAGCCCTTCGGCACGGTCCACGCCCTGCTGTGCGCGGAGCCGGAGGTGGACGGACCCTTCTGCGTCATCAATGCCGACGATTATTACGGGGTGGACGCCTACCGGACGATTTATGAGGAATTGGTCAAGCTGCCTGCCGAGGGCAAGGGAACCATGGTGGGCTATCTGCTGAAAAACACTGCCAGTCTCCACGGCACCGTGTCCCGGGGTATCTGCAAGGTCAAGGACGGAAAGCTGGATACCATTCAGGAGGCGCTGAAGGTCCAGCTTTATCCCGATGGACACCTGACGGATCTGGACACCGACACGGACCTGGCCCCGGATACGGTGGTCTCCATGAACTTCTGGGGCTTCATGCCCTCGATCTTCCCGGCGCTGCGGACCTATTTTGAGAACTTCCTCCGGGGGCTGCCTGATGACGCGGTGAAGGCGGAGTGCCTGCTGCCGCTGATGGTGGGCGAGGAGGTGAAGGCGGGGCGCATGACCGTTTCCGTGCTCCATTCCAAGGACCGCTGGTTCGGCATGACCTACCGTGAGGACCGGGCCCGTGTGGCGGAGGACCTGCGGCAGCTCCACGAGTCCGGCGTGTATCCGCCCTCTCTGCGGGACTGAATAGAAGAATACCCATTGGCCCGGAGGCAGGACGGCGGTCCCGCTTCCGGGCTGATGTCTTTATTGTGAAAAATTTGTCACCAAATTGTTATTGAATTTTTTCCAAATTGTATCGACTTTTTTCGGTAAAAAGTGTCTAATAGGAGATACACTGCGTTTACATAATGTCAAGCGCTGAAGGAAAGGGGGGAATGTGTCCGTGACAGGTAAGCGTATGAGGAAAAATCCGCATGGCTGGATGCTGGCTGCGGTGCTGCTGTTGGTGGCTGCTGGCCTGCTGGCGGTGCATTCCCACCAGACGGCGGAGGTCCCGCCGGCGGAGCCGGCACAGGAGGAGCCGTCCGTAACGGTGATCCCTGCGGAGCCGGAATTGCCGGAAGAACCAGTGGAGGAAGACCCTGTCCCGGAGGAACCCTGGGGGCCGGTGGCGGAATCAGCGCCTGTGGATGACAGCTATTTTGATGATGTGGCTTTTGTGGGGGACTCCCGGACTGACGGCTTCCGACTTTACAGCGGATTGAACCGGGGCACGTATTTCTGCGTTACCGGAGAAACAGTGGCCTCCGCTACGGAACTGGAAAACTGGAAGGGCGAAAATGGGAAAAAGGTCTCTCTGGCAGAGGCCGTGGCCGCCGCAGACTGCGGAAAGATCTACCTGATGCTGGGCGTCAACGAACTGGGCTGGAAGGGGACGAACATCTTCCGGGGCCATGCGGAAAACCTGATCCGCCGACTGAAGGCGGACCATCCCGACGCGGAACTGGTGATCCAGTCTCTGCTGCCGGTTTCAACAGAGCAGGACGCCAAAGGCTCCTATGTCAATAATCAGCGAATTCTGGCCTATAATCAGGTTTGGCGGGAGCTGGCAGAGGAAAACGGCTGCGCCTATGTAGATGTGGCGGAGGCCCTCACCGGAGAGGACGGCTGCCTGCCGGAGGAGTTGAGCTTCGATGGCGTTCATCTGAACCGGGCGGGCTGCCGGCTTTGGCTGGACTATCTCCGGACGCACAGCGTAGCGGGGGAAGCACCGGGAGAATCTGCGTCCGCGCAGACGGAATCGGAAGAAGCCAGCCCTGCACCTGCGCCGACGGAATCGGAGCGGCCGTGAACGCGCGGAGCTGAGACCGTTGGATCAATAAAAAACAACTGCCTGTACCGGGTTTTGAGAACCGGTACAGGCAGTTGTTTTTATGGGAGAATATGTAGAAAGACGGACGGCTCACGCCGTCCGTCTCTCCGTGTAAGATAGAGAAAAGAGAGGGAAAATGAGATTGGTTGGGATTGCTTCTATGGCTTTATCATACGGTGTGAAAACGGAAAAGTCAACAGGTGATGCCGATTCTTCATAAATTGTTCACAGAATAACAAAACGAATAAATCTGTTCATAAAATGTTCAAAAATACAGGTGAAATATTGGGTTGACGAATGTTTTAACGTATGATAATATTTAGCATACTAAAAATTAGGACACTAAATGTAAAGGAGCTGATACCGATATGAAACCAGCCTGCGGACCGGATTTTTTGGGGCCTTTGTTAGGCCACGCGACCCATCTGGCACGGGAACGGATGGATGCCCGGTTATCCCGGTATGACATGACTCCCTCCCAGACCCATACGCTGCTGTATCTCAGCAGTCACGGCTACACCGCCCCCCAGCGGGATGTGGTGGAACACCTGCGGGTGCGGCCCTCCACTGCCAACGGTATTCTGGACCGGATGGAGGAAAAGGGCCTGATCCGCCGCACGGCGGATGAAAATGACCAGCGGCAGAAGCAGGTCACGGCCACGGAGAAGGGCCGGGAACTGAACAGTCTGGTGCAGGCTGCCTTTCAGGAGGCGGAAGCGGTCATGGTCAAGGGGCTACGGCTGGAGGAGACTGAAGCGCTGCGGCTGCTTCTGTATCGCGTTATCGAGAATTTAGAGGAGGACCGAACCACATGCTGAAAAAACTCGGGCCATACGCAAGGCCCTATTCCAAATGGATCGCGGTGGGCGTTCTGTGCAGCGCTGCCGAGGCTATTTTTGAGCTGCTGATCCCGCTGGTGATGGCGGATATTGTGAATATCGGCATTGAAACGGCGAATCAGAACTACATTCTGCAAAAGGGCCTTCTCATGATGGGGATGGCCGTCATCTCCCTGTGCTTCGGACTGGGGGCTGCGGCATCTTCCTCCGTTGCCGGACAGGGTTTCGGTGCGGAACTGCGGCGGGCAGAATATGAACACATTCAGGATTTTGCCTTTTCTAACATCGAGAAGTTCTCTACCGCGTCCCTTGTGACCCGGCTGACCAATGACGTCAACAATATGCAGATGACGCTGATGATGGGGATGCGGCTGCTGGTGCGGGCCCCGGTGATGCTGGTGGCGGCGCTGGTACTGTCTATCCGGCTGAGCCGTGACCTGAGCAACGTATTTCTGGTGGTGATCCCGCTGCTGCTGATCGTCATCACTCTGATCCTCACCAAGGCGGGGCCGCTGTTCCGGTCCCTTCAGGAACGGACGGACGCTTTGAACCTTGTGGTGCAGGAGAACCTCACCGGCATCCGGGTGGTGAAGTCCTTTGTTCGGGAGGACTATGAGGAGGAGAAGTTCGCCAAGCGCAACGGCGATCTGAAAGAAAGCTCCATGCGGGCCTTCGGCATGGTGGTCATCAATATGCCGGTGATGATGCTGGTGGTTTACAGCACCATCATCGCCGTCATGTGGTTCGGCGGCAAAATGGTCTACGCCGGGACGCTGCCGGTGGGCGACCTGACCGCCTTCTTCACCTATATCACCCAGATCTTGATGTCCTTGATGATGGTTTCCATGATGTTCATGATGATGACCCGGTCCATCGCCTGCGCCAAGCGGATCGTGGAGGTTTTGGAGGAGCGGCCCGCCATCACCGACGACAGCGCCAAGGCGGACGCCGCCGTGAAGGACGGCAGCATCGACTTTGACCATGTGTTTTTCAAATACAGTGAAACCAGCCCGGAGTGGGTGCTGAAGGATGTGAACATCCACATTCCCAGCGGGGCTACGGTGGGTATTTTGGGCGGCACCGGCAGCGGCAAGACCAGCCTCATGAGCCTGATCCCCCGGCTGTACGAGGCGCAAGAAGGCACCGTCTCCGTAGGCGGACGGCCGGTGGCGGACTACACCATGGAGCATTTGCGGGAGTCCGTCAGCGTGGTGCTGCAAAAGAACACCCTGTTCTCCGGCACCATCCGGGAAAATCTGCTCTGGGGCGATCCCAACGCCACGGAGGACCAGCTTTGGACCGCCTGCCGCGTTGCCTGTGCCGACGAATTTCTGGAGCGGATGCCTGACGGTCTGGACACTGATCTGGGACAGGGGGGCGTCAATGTCTCCGGCGGACAAAAGCAGCGGCTGTGCATTGCCCGTGCTATTTTGAAAAAACCGAAGGTGCTGATTTTGGACGATTCCACCAGCGCTGTGGATACTGCCACGGATGCGAAGATCCGTCAGGCATTCCGGCAGGATCTGCCGGGAACCACCAAGCTCATCGTGGCCCAGCGGGTGACGTCCGTCATGGACGCCGACCTGATTCTGGTGATGGATGACGGCGCGGTGGCGGCCCAAGGCACCCACGAGGAACTGATGAAGACCTGCGAGATCTACCGTGAGGTCTACGAATCCCAGCAGGAAGGAGTGAGCATCGGTGGCTGAGAACAATACGAAACGCGGACCGGGCCACGGCCCCGGCGGTCCCCGGGGCGGCTTCCGAAAGCCCAAGGATCTGCGGGGCACCCTAAGCAAGCTCATGGGCTATCTGGGGCAGTACAAGGCGTTGCTGGTGATCGTGGTGATCTTGCTGTTTATCAGCGCCGCCTGCTCCGTGGCAGGCTCCTATCTCATCAAGCCCCTCATCAATGATTATATCCTCCCCGGCGATTTTATCGGCCTTGCCAAAATGCTCTGTGTCATGGCGGGGGTCTATGTTGTGGGGGCAGTGTGCTCCTACGGTTATGCGCGGATCATGGTCCATGTGGCCCAGAACACCGTGGCAAAGCTCCGGGCGGACCTGTTCAACAAAATGCAGAAGCTGCCCCTGAAATTCTTCGATACTCACACCCACGGTGAGCTGATGAGCCGGTACACCAACGATATCGAAACGGTGTCCGAGGCTTTGAACAACAGCTTCGCAAGCCTCATTTCCTGCTCCCTGACTTTTGTGGGCACAGTCATGATGATGATCGTCCTCAGCCCTATCCTGACGGCCATCACCGCCGTGATGCTGGGGATCATGCTGCTGGTGGTGAAAACCATCGGCGGCCGCAGCCGCCGGTATTTCGCCGCCCAGCAGAAGGCCATCGGCGCGGTGAACGGCTATATCGAGGAGATGATCGAGGGCCAGAAGGTCATCAAGGTCTTTAACCACGAGGCAGCGGCCAAGGCAGGCTTTACCGGGTTGAACGATACCTATCGGGACGCCGCCACCCGGGCGCAGGCCTACGCCGGGGCTATGATGCCCGCCATGGGAAACCTGAGCCACATCAACTATGCCATCACCTGCTGCATCGGCGGCCTGCTGGCCATCCGCACCGGCGATCTGGGCGGGCTCTCCGCCTTTTTGCAGTACACCAAGCAGGTGAGTCAGCCCATCACCCAGATCTCTCAGCAGGTGAACACCATCCTCTCCGCCGTGGCCGGTGCCGAGCGGGTCTTTGAGATCATGGAGACGGAGCCGGAGGTAGATGACGGCAAGGTGACACTGGAGCGGGTGAAGGAAAACCCGGACGGCACCATCACTGAGGCGGATTACGACACCGGCGCGTGGGCGTGGAAAAAGCCGGACGGCAGTCTGGTGCCCCTGCGGGGGGATGTGCGGTTCGACCATGTGGTGTTTGGTTACGATGACCGGAAGATCATCCTCCATGACATTTCCCTCTTTGCCAAGCCCGGTCAGAAGATCGCCTTTGTAGGCTCCACCGGCGCCGGAAAGACCACTATCACCAGCCTTATCAACCGGTTCTATGAGATCCAGTCCGGCACCATCACCTACGACGGCATCAATGTTCGGGACATTCAGAAAGACTCCCTGCGGCGGTCACTGGGCGTGGTCCTACAGGATACCCACCTCTTTACCGGCACGGTGGCAGACAACATCCGCTATGGCCGTCTGGATGCCACCGACGAGGAGGTGGAGGCCGCGGCCCGGCTGGCGGGAGCGGACGGCTTCATCCGCCACCTGCCTGACGGTTATCAAACGGTCCTCACCAGCGAGGGCGGCAGCCTCAGTCAGGGCGAGCGGCAGCTTTTGAACATCGCTCGCGCCGCCTGCGCCAACCCGCCGGTGCTGATTCTGGACGAGGCCACCAGTTCCATCGACACCCGGACGGAAAAGCTCATCGAAAAGGGCATGGACCGGCTGATGGCGGGGCGCACCGTGTTCGTCATTGCTCACCGGCTCTCCACCGTCCGCAACTCCAAGGCCATTATGGTTCTGGAGCAGGGCAGTATCATTGAGCGGGGCGACCACGAGGATCTGCTGGCCCAGCACGGCCGCTACTACCAACTCTACACCGGTCAGGCTGAACTGGCGTAAAGAAAAGTCCCGCCATATAGGAAAGTCCCTGCGTACATAGTACGCAGGGACCTCAGCGTGTCGAAAAAGTTTTTTCGCCCCGCTGAGCCAGTTTTCAGAACTTTATAAAAGTTCTGAAAACTTAGGATTCCAATGGCGCAGGACACCCTTCTTGGGTTTCCCGCGCACACCCTTCCTTACCGTCGCGGAGAGTTTGCTGCTCTATTGACAGTCTCAGGTCCTTGTGTACATAGTACGCAGGGACCTTTTTGATGGAATTGAGCATGTTGGTCAGTCAGACCAGCTTTTCAAAATAGAAGAAGGTCTCGTCCTCACCATTTCGCCGCATACAGGCAGACAGCATCTTGTAGGATGCCTCATTTTCCTTGTAGCACTTTGCCACGATCCGGCTCAGGTTCACCTGATACAGACCCCATTCCGCAGCACACCGGAAAGCTTCGGTGCCGTAGCCGTTTCCAGCATAGGCCTTATCGATCCGGCAGCCCAACTCCGCGCTGCCCCGGTAGTCAAAGTTATAGAGCACCGCCTCACCGATGAGCGTTCCATTCAGCCGCACGGCGAAGTTTACCGCCATCCGATTTTCAAAATCCCGGCGGGCCACATCATAAAAGCTGCGCTCTGTCACAGGCGCGCCCAGACCGCCCACATCGTCATAGCCCCACCAGCGGTTTCGGTCACTGTCCAGCACCAATGCATTATAGGCAGGGATGTCCGCCTCCGTGATGGCGGAGAGGGTCAGCCGTTCGGTTTTCAGCTCCGGGATCGCGGAAACGTGCCGCAGCAGCTCGTTCTGAGGCAAGAAATGATACTTGGGAGCCAGCTTTGCCGGGCCGTATTGCAGCTTAGAGGTCCGCAAACCCCGGTCCCCGGCGTCATCCTCCCGGTTCACATAGGCGCAGCCGTCACCAAAGGCAGCCACCTCCGCCTGTACCATGGCGGGATATGCGCCGGCATAGGAATAGAGGGCCTTTTCAATGTGGATGATGAGGGTCTCACCGCATTTTTCGCAGAGAGACAGGGCAATCAGCTTTTCTCCGTCGAACATGCCGCCCCGCAGGAGCCAAGGCTTGTCCGGCATGGCCATCATCTTTTTGGAGAGTTCCAGCTCTGCCATGGCCTTGCTGCCGCTGTCCTTGGGAAATTCCGCTTTAAAATCCCCCCAGAACTGTTCAATAGCCCCGGCGTCCGCCTTGGCGCTAATGGGCCGGAACTCCGCATTGGGCCATTGGGCGTAGAACTTTTTGATGTGGTTCCGCTGGCCGGAATACCGCCGTCCGGCAAAGAGCTGGAGGTCCTCTTTGTAGTACAGATAGTCCCGCCAGGTACGGATGTTGCTCACCCGCACATAAGGATACCGGGATAGCAGTACAGGGGCTTTTTCCTCCGGCACGATGGAGATCTCCGGCTGAATACCCGTTTCCATGCAGTAGGCTTCAATGGCGGACAGGGCTGCGTCCTCATCCCCATCCGGTCCGGCCACCGGATAATCGAAAGATACCCGTCCCTCGCTTTCGCACCGGATGATCAGGCAGCCTGCCGCCTCCGCCCAGGCATAACGCAGCGCGCTCCGCCACATGAGCTTGACACCGGCGGAGTATTCGCATAGCGCGTAATCGCAGTTTTCGTAATAGCGCCGCAGCATGGCCGCGTTCCGTACCGTAATATTTTTGAATGTCAGCATAAATCCTCGCTTTGATCGGTTTTCTCTATCATACGCCTGAAACGGGCGGACGATACAGTCGCTTTTGCAACTTTTTCAAGAAAAAGTTTCCGGTCCAGATGAAAACTCCCCCGGAATTCCGGGGGAGAGGCTGGTTAGGTCATTTGCTTGCGGCGGCTGAGGTTCATAGTGCCGTCCTGCATGGCGTTCAGGGAATCCAGACTCTTGCCAGTGCCCAGAACCACGCAGGAAATGGCGTCGTCCGCCACAGTGGTGTGAATGCCGGTGCGGGCGGTCACCAGCTTGTCAAAGCCGTACACCAGGCTGCCGCCGCCGGTCATGATGATGCCGTTGGTGGACACATCCGCCACCAACTCCGGGGGCGTCCGCTCCAGAACGGAGTGAATGGCCTCCATGATGCGCTCTACAGGCTCCTCGAAGGCGTCCATCATCTCCGTGGAGCTGACAGTCACGACCTTGGGAAGGCCCGTCAGCAGGCAGCGGCCCTTCACGTCCATGGTCTCTTCCTCATCCTTGGGGAAGACGCAGCCGATCTGCTTCTTCATTTCCTCTGCGGTGCGCTCACCCACCAGCAGGTTGTGCTTGCGGCGCATATACTTCACCACAGCCTCATTCAGCTGGTCGCCAGCGATCTTGATAGAGGCAGACTCCACCACACCGGAGAGGGAGATCACGGCAATGTCCGCCGTACCGCCGCCAATGTCCACCACCATGTGGCCGTCGGGCTGGGTGATGTCGATGCCTGCGCCGATGGCGGCGGCCACAGGCTCCTCGATGAGGTAGACCTTCCGGGCGCCAGCCTGAATGCCTGCGTCGATGACGGCGCGCTCCTCGACCTCCGTGATGCCGGAGGGCACGCAGATGATGACCCGGGGCTTGAAGAAGGAGAAGCCCGCCACCTTGTGGATAAATTCCTTCAGCATCCGCTCCGTCATGTCATAGTCGGAGATCACGCCCTCCCGCAGAGGACGGATGGCGATGATGTTGCCGGGGGTACGGCCCAGCATGGCCTGGGCGTCGGTGCCCACCTTCAGAAGCTTACCTGTGGTCTTGTCCATCGCCACCACAGAGGGCTCATTGAGGACAACGCCCTTGCCCTTTACATATACCAGAACGGAAGCGGTACCCAGATCGATACCGATATCTTTTGCAAACGTCATATTGACACCTCGCTGCACTTTCTGCAAGTCTATTATAAGCGGTTTTTCAACACACAATCATACATTTTCTATTATACGTGTGCTTTTCCCTGATTGCAAGACGCTATCTATGAATTTTTTCCTTTTTTCTCCCGTTTTGGCGTTCTTGCTGCCGTCAGGCAGAGGATGGAAGCAGCCCCATTGTCCCGCAGTACCCGAACACACTCGGACAAAGTGGCTCCGGTGGTGTGGATATCGTCGATGAGCAGGATTCGTCGATCCCGGATCAGTTCCGGGTCCGCAGGATCGTAAACGCCCAGCACATTGGCCCGCCGGGCGGCTTCTCCCTGCAATCCGGACTGGGCGGGATTGTCCTGCACCTTCACCAGCAGTTGCACCGGCCGGGTGTTCCAATGGCGGCAGGCGGCCTCCGCCAGCAGCCGGGACTGGTCATACCCACGCGTTTCCAGACGCTTCTGGCTTACCGGTACCCAAGTCACCGTGTCGAATTCTCCACCGAACCGCTCCGCCGCACACCGGGCCAAAAGCTCACCAAAGGGCTCCGCCAGAGCGGAGCCGCCCCGGAATTTCAGACGCAGCAAAGCCTCCCGCACCGCGCCCTCATACCAGAGCGGGGCGGCGCAGGTCAGGTCCTTCTCCGTGAAGGCCACCTCTTCCTCCGGAAGCCACGGCAGGTCCTTCTCGCACTTGGAGCAGACGCCCACGGCGTCCAGGACTTTGCCGCAAAAGGGGCATTTGGGAGGAAAAAACAGGTTGATGATGCTTTCAAAAAAATGATTCATTTTTTCTTCCGAGGATAAGGCTTCGGTTCATCGGTCAGGCCAACTAAATAGTCGATGCTGACGCCATAGTATTCGGCCAATTTGATGATTGCGTCCAGCGGATACCGTGAAACGCCAATTTCGTATTGGCTATATGTGTTTTGACTGACATGGAGCACGTTCGCAACGTCTTTCTGCGTGAGGCCTCTGTCGTTTCGCAAATCTCGGATTCTTCCATATTTCAATATCTCAGTTCGCATATACATCACCTAAAACGAGTATATGTATCTTGAAATAAGATATTTTTACTTTATCTGGAAATCAGATAAAACCGTCTGCTCTCGCAGAGGGCAGTTCCCACTACGGGGCAAGGGGAAGGGGCCTTTGGCGCAAAGGTCCCTCCCCCTTAGACCCCCACCCGAAACATGGGGGACGCCACCCGTCCCCCATGCCCCCTCGTGGCACAAAGGGGCGGGACTGCGGTCCCTCCCCTTTGGAAACCCCTCCCGGAGTTGGACGGGGGAGCGGCAGCGGAAAGAGAAGCAGAGGGTGTCCTATTTGCACCCCGTTGTGCTCCATGCCCGCAGATGCGGCGGCGCACTGATTTGAGATTCAGGTATAGCGCAGCCGGTAGGGGAGTTTCAAGTTCAGTCGGCAGTTCGTGACGGCCAGTTCCCGTTTTGGGTGAGTTGGCCGCCCCGTCGGTCAACTCATCCCTAAGCGTCTTTTCTTTTGACCATGAATGGCCGTTTTCTTTTCGGCAAGACGAAAAGAAAATGGGGATTCAATCTAGTGCCGCATAGCGGCACTTCCCACGGCAAAGCCGTGCTTCCTTGCGCCAAAGATACCTCCCCCTTGCCCTGACATGGGAATGCCCCCCCTGCGGGAGCAAGGAAAATGTGGGGTGCATTCCCCACGGCAAAGCCGTGCTTCCTGTCCCGGAAGCCGGGACTGCCCTTTGCACTATGATGGTGCGATCAAAACAACCTTCTTGTGAAATCCCCCAATCCATGGTATGATAACATGAAAAATCTCAAAGGATGTTTAAGATGAAACAAGTCACTATTTATACCGATGGTGCCTGTTCCGGTAATCCCGGCCCCGGCGGCTGGGGGGCCATTTTGATGTACGGCGCCCACAAGCGGGAGCTTTCCGGCGGGGAAGCCGATACCACCAACAACCGCATGGAACTGACCGCCGTGATCCGGGCGCTGTCCCTTTTGAAGGAGCCTTGCATCGTGGAGCTTTGGAGCGACTCCAAATATGTGATCGACGGCCTTTCCAAGGGCTGGGCTAAGGGCTGGAAGGCCAAGGGCTGGGTGAAAAGCGACAAAAAACCCGCCCTGAACCCGGACCTTTGGGACGAGCTGCTGCGGCTGGAGAGCATCCATACCCTTCGCTACCACTGGGTCAAGGGCCATGCGGAGAATGAATTCAATAACCGCTGCGATGAGTTGGCGGTGGAGGAGAGCCACAAATTCCGATAAAGGCAGCTTTTTAACATTTTCTGTACACGGCTTGTGGAAAACAAGGTCGAAAAGTTGAAAAAGGCTTGGAACGTTTACAAATTGTTCACAGCAAACACATAATTTCGCAAAAATGTTCGGGTATCTTAATACTTGCAAAGGGTCCTCCCAACCCGATGCGTTTTCTCCCTCCTAAAACACACAGCAAAAACCCCTCGCCACTCGGCGAGGGGTTTTTGTGTTTCCTCACTTGTAATAGTCCGTCTCGTCCGTCAGGGCCATGGGCAGGCCGTTGTGATACACCGGCATCAGCTGGAATTTGAAGCGGCTGGTCCGGTGGAGCCGGTCGATCTTTTCCTTCACAGCCGGGTCCACGACGCCCTTGCGGACATACTCGTTGACGGCGTGGTAGGTAAAGCCCAGATTGTCCTCGTCCGTCAGGCCGGTGAGACCGTCGGAGGGGGGCTTGATCAGAAATTTTTCCGGCAGGCCCAGCTCCGCGCCAAGGGCGATGACCTCCTCCGTGGTATACATTCCCAAGGGGGAGAAGGCTCCGGTGGCGTCGCCGTAGACCGTGCAGTAGCCCACCCAGTCCTCCGAGAGGTTAGAAGTGTTCAGCACGATGCCGGCGTTCTCACTCTGGGCGATGGCGTACAGCGTCACCATCCGCATCCGGGAGGGCAGGTTTACCGTGGTCTGGCGGCTGGGCTTCATACCCAAACGCGCCATCTCGTCCAAAATGCCGCCGGTGCCGCCCTGAATGTTGAATACATAGTGGCGAATTCCGAGAAATTCCACCAGACCGTTGGAATAGTCAATGTCCGGCTGGATGCCGTCAGGCATCAGCACGCCCACCACGTTTTCCTTTCCGTAGGCTGCTACCGCCAGCGCCGCCACCACGGAGCTATCCTTTCCACCGGAAATGCCGATCACGGCGGTTTTTCCGCCGCAGGCCTTCATCTGCTGCCGCATCCAGTCCAGCAGACCGGGCAGCTGTTCCTTTGCGTGAAATTCCATACGCTCACCCTTTCTGATTTATGATGCCCCATTGTAAAGGGCCGGATCGCAATTTGCAAGCAGATTCCCGTTTTTTGGCAAAAACACGAAAAATGATGTAAAATCGAGATTGAATTCGACGCCTGCAAAAAAATCCGCCGGAGCGGGAAACGATTTGATCTCTCATAACGTTTTATCAGTGAAAGCGCTTTTCAATCACACAAAAAAGACCTGCTAAGAAAAGTCAAGTAGAAATTTCAAGGCAATGCAGCTTGTAAAAATGCCGCACCAAACCAAGCCGCTTTGCATCTCAAAATGAAACGGCGGCCAGCCAATGGCTTTATGGCGAAGATCAGGCGGTGTGTTCCAATGACTCCAAATAGGCTTTTACAGTGGCGTAGTAGATCCGCAGAAACTTGTTGGCGAAAGCCATCATGTAGACGCGGTAGAGCTTGCCCTCGGCGCGTTTCCTGTCCATGAACTGGCAGACCGGTTCATCCAGCGGTGCGGTCTGCAAATAGACGCTCATAACAAGAAAGAGTGTCCGCCGTAAAGACGATGCACCAATTTTGCTCATGGATTTGTGCCTGCCGGTCACATTGCCGGAATCATTTGGCGGAGCATCCAGTCCAGCGTAGGCCACGAGCGCTTTCTTGGAATAAAAGCGGCGCACATCCCCGATTTCAGCTATGAGCTGCGGTCCCAGAGTCGGGCCTACGCCGAACAGATCCATGACAACGGGATATTCCGGCAGCTGGGAAGCCAATGATTGCATTTCGTGTTTGAGAGCCGCAAGCGCGGTAGAAGTCGCTCTGAGCTGTGCAACCGCCTGTTCTACGAGCAACTTCGTTGTTTCGGACTTTGGCATGACGCCAATATGTCCGCTGGCTTCGGCGTAAATTGTGTGCGCCTTTGCTTCCCTGAAGTTGTAGCCGTGCTTCCTGCACCAACGCAGGTATTTGCTTGTGAAAGCCCTTTCGGATTTCTCGCTGACGCAGCGGCAATGCCAGAATTCAGCCACAAAATCCACCCACTTTTCACTCCCGTCCCCACGGATCGGGCTTGAAAACAGACGGTTGGCGTTTGGAAACACCGTATCCAGCAGCGAGATCAAATTGTTCTTCAGAACCGTCTGCACCTTGGAATACTGCCGGTACTGGCGGTAGCAGTTCTTCAGCAGCAGCCGGGTATCTTCCTCTGGGATATACCTCGGCAAAGTAAGCCAGCGGTCAAGGCCATAGTTAGCCAGTTTGACAGCATCCTTCCTATCGGTTTTGACACGCCGTAATTCGTTGTTCCCGTAGCCGTGCACCAGCTTTGCATTGATGACGGAAACATATAACCCTGCGTTGTGGAGCAGCTTTGCCACCGACGCATGGTAATTTCCTGTGGCCTCCATGACCACGCGAGTCTCACCGTCCAGACTTTTGAGCTGCTTTGCCAGCTTGCTCAGTTCACTGCCGGTGTGACGGACTTCAAAGGGTGAGATGACGACCTCTCCAAAGGGACGCATGACGGCAATTGTGCTCCTGCCTTTGGAAATGTCGATGCCAACAGAGTTCATTTGCATTCCTCCAACACGAATTTGCAGCCGGAATCCATCTTTTTCTCATTGCCGATTCAATCTATTGGGTGACGCGAACTCCAAGGCTCAACCTGCTCAAATCGAACGCTGCAATAAGGGGATGGCTGACAGTCTTTGTTACGGACATAGAAGCCCAAGGAGGCATTGGTCAGCCAGTTGCTCCCCTTATTGTAGCTTAGGCATGAGATGGAAAGAAAGCCGGACTGGCTGCCCGGCTTTCCTGTCCAAATTTATTGTAATAGGAGGCATTGCATGACGGAAGCACAGCTCAGCAATGCCATGGATGCTTATGGCTCCACGGTTTACAGGCTGGCCCTGACCCGGATGCAGAATATCGCCGACGCGGAGGACGTGTATCAGGAGGTGTTCCTCCGGCTGTGGAAGCAGGCGGCGGAGGACTGGGACGGAGACCGCGCCAAGGCATGGCTTATCCGCACAACGTTGAACCGCTGCGCGGATCTGCACCGGTTCCGCCTACGGAGGCCGGTACTTTCTTTCGCGGAGATACCGGATCTGGCACAGCCGGAGGACGAGAGCCGGGAGCTGTGGGAAGCGGTGAGCCGCCTGCCGGAAAAGGCCCGGACGGCGGTGCATCTTTATTACGCCGAGGGGTATTCGGCGGAGGAGATCAGCCAACTGATGCACATTCCCGCCGCCACGGTCCGAACCCGGCTCCACCGGGCCCGCAAGCAGTTGAAAGAACTTCTGGGAGGTATTGACGATGAAACGTGCGTATCACGATCTGATGGAACAAATTTCGGTCCCCGGCGGGCTGAATGACCGGGTGCTGCAAGCGGTCCGGCAGGAGGCGGCCGGTGTCGGAACGCGGCGGAAACGGACGGCGCTGCGGGCGGCGGTGTGCGCTGCCTGTGCGCTGGCTCTGGTGCTGGGGACGGTGCGGCTTGCGCCCCGTTCGGCAGAGGAACCCGGACTGCCCCAACTCACCTACAGCTTTGGTCTGACGGCCTATGCCGCCGACATCGGGGAGACCATCGTCCCCAATGCCAACGGCGGGTTGGCTCTGCGCAGCGGCACCGGGATCTGGGACCCACTGCAGGGGTATTTTACCGGCTGCCTGTTTCAGGTGACCGGAGAAAATCTTCAAAAGGTGACTTTGTCTGTGGACCGGGGCGGACTGTACCGCAGCGAGACCCGAAAGGCTTTGTCTAATGATGAGGTGCAGGCACTCTGGCAGGCGGAAGAGAACGGGGAACTGGTGTGCAGCGTCTATGGCGCAGACGAGGGCGCGCCCATGAATGCTGATGTCATGACGGCTTTGGGCAGCGATGTGACCGTGGACTATGATTCTTCGGCCAGCTATGGCTTCTGGGTGCCCCCGGAGGAGCTGCCAACGGCGAGCGATGACATGAAGCAGGATACGTGGGACAGCATCGACACCTTTGACGGAGCGCATCTGACGGTGGAGGCCACTTTCTTGGACGGCAAAACAGAAAGCCGGACCTACACCCTCTCCACCGGCCGTCTGCGGCTGGATCGGTATGAAAACGGAACATGGACGGTTCTGCCCCAGCTGGCCGGGGACGAGGAGGCGTACGTTTACGGCATTTATGCCGTCAGCGAAGAGGAGAGCCGCTGGTTTCAATGGCCGGTGGAGGGCAGCAATACCATCAGCCTCAGCAACCCCTTCGGAGCCAGATGGAATCCCGGCGGACAGGGGAAAACCGTCCACAATGGGATCGACATTCCAGCCGAACGGGGAACCCCGGTGCTGGCGGCTGCGGACGGCACCGTGACGGAGACCGGCTTTGACACGGAACGCGGGAATTACCTGATGATCGACCACGGCGATGGACTCACCACACTGTACGCCGCGTGCAGCAAGGTGGATGTGAACGAGGGTGATCCTGTAAAGGCGGGGACGCCGATCGCCGCCGTGGGCAGCACAGGAAGGTCCACCGGTCCGCACCTTCATTTTGAGGTCCGGCAGGACGGTGTTCCCCAGAATCCCACGGTCTATTTCGACGCGGACGTTCGAGCGACCCTGCGGATGGGATAAATAGGCAGTGCCCACGGCGAAAGCCGTGGGCGCTGATGCTTTTATTCGGTTTCCGCGTAGATCCCGCCTTCACCAGCCCACCACATGGCATCATACAACTGCTCAAGATCGGCGCAGGAGCCGGCGTAATCCTTCACATCGTCATAGAGGGGACAGGGCTTGCTGTGAGAGAATCGCTCATTGTAGTCAGCGACGATCCGGGGCAGGTCCCGGTTCAATTCCTCCACCGTCAGCACACGGGACCAAGGGTGGCTGTTCTCATCCTGGAACGCACATTCTATCTCGTCCAGATTGCCGATGATTGCCAGCACCGCCGCCATGTCCTGATAAAGGCCCTTTTCAGAGTCTCCCATTTTACCGGAAGTCTGGGGGACGGAGAAATTCAGCGTCAGGCGGTAAGGTGCGGAGGAGGTGTGCAGCTCCAGCGTATAGCTGCCGCAGGTGTCGAACCGTAAGGCGTTGAGCACCCGGCCCACGGCGGGGGCGTCCCCCACATAGGGCGTTTGGGCCTGATAGATTCTGTCAATCTGCGGCGAGATCTCGACACCACCCTGCCAGATCAGTTGATCTCCCAGATAGACCGCGTTGACGCCCTCCGTGTTGAGGACGGCCCGGTAATCACCGGAATTACTGAGGGGAGAGGGCAATACCTGACGGCAGGTGACGCGGACGATCCCCTCCGGCTCCTGCTCCGTTTCCCACTGGCGGCAGGCCGTGCCGGACCAAATGGAGTATACCCGGATGTCCAGTTGTCCCGGCACATCCGTGCTGATAACCCAGCTCATGCCTTGCGTCTGGATCGGCGTGCCGATCAGAAACAGCTTTGCCGCGACGCCCACAGCGAACAGCAGCACCGTGACGGCAACTGCCGCCGCCACACGCCGCCAGCCCCGGCGCTTTACTTTTTTCAGATAGTCTACCTCTTTTGCGTCCTCTGGGGCCGCCTGCTCCGGCGCGCCTGCCAGCGCCGTCCGAAGCTGGGCGCATTCCGGGCACCCGGACAGATGACGCTCCACCGCAGCGTTGCTCTCTGGGGAGGTGAGGCCCTCCACATAGGAAGGGAGCAAATCCCGCACCACACCGCAGGTTAGATCATTTTTCATCGTTGCAGCCTCCTTGCTTCAATCGTTCCTTGCCCCGGTAAAAGGTCACTCTGGCCCAGGTCTCCGTTTTGCCTAAAACGTCTCCAATCTCCCGGAAGGACAGCCCGCCGAAGGCCCGGAGGTAGACCACCTCACGTCCCGGCTCCGGTAATTCATGGACCCGCCGCAGCATATCTAACTGCCCGGAGCGGCTGACGGCCTCCTCCTCGGCGGAGGGCACCAGCGGCAGCTCTGCTTCCTCAGGAAGCTCCGTTTCCCGGTTGGCCTTCCGCAAATGCTGATACCACAGGTGCTTGGCGATCTGGCACAGCCAGACGGACACCTTGCAGCTGCCGTCAAACCGGTCGATGGACCGCACTGCCTGATAAAAAGTCTCTTGGGTCAGTTCCTCCGCCGTCTGGGGGTCCCGGCATTGGGAGAGCAGAAATTTGTAGACCGTCTGCGCGTGCTGGCGGTAGACGGCATCCAGATCCTTCACGGAGTTTCTCCCCCTTTCAGCGGTGTTTTCATCTGCTATATCCGTTTGGGGCGCGGTTCGTTACAGCGTTGGAAAAAGATTTTGAAAAAAAGGAGCCATACGGCTCCTTTTGCGATGCTCAGAAGGTTTCAGACTGGACCAGTTCCTCGTAGGAACGGATGTAATAGTCGCACAGACGCTGAATCTCCGGTTGATCCTGCTCCGCCGTGGCCTCATAGACCCCGGCTACCCGGAAGCCTGCTGCCTTGGCGGTGCGGATGGCGTGGAGGGCGTCCTCAAATACCACGGTGTCCCGCTTGTTGGACTGGAGCCGCCGCATGGCCATCTCGTAGATGTCGGCGCTTTCGGATTTGTGATTTCCTGCGTCGGCGGAGGTGACGATCCCCCGGAAATAGTGGTCGATGCCCGCCGTTTTCAGGGCCTTTTCCGTCAGCCGCCGATGGGTGGCGGTGGCCACATACATCCATACGCCCTCCATTTTCAAAATGGAGAGAAATTTTTCCAGACCCGGCTTGGGCCGGACCTGGCTGGAATAGAACGTCTCCATCCGCTGAATGATCTGGTCGATGATCTCCTGCTGGGACCACGGCAGACCGCAGACCTCCCGCAGATAGGGGATCACGTCGCAGTCCGCTAAGGTGTGGAGCATCCGGTCCTGCTCCGGTGTGGCGGAAATACCCGCCTCCTTTAAAAACGTGGGACCCAGCTCCCGCCAGGTGGGCATGGAGTCCAGCAGGGTCCCGTCCATATCAAAAATCGCGCTTTGTAACCGCATGAATGACCTCGATCTCCGTAAATTTTGAAACTTACAGCATATGCGCCGATAGAGCGCAGATGAAAAAACTGATATTTTATTGTTCGTTACTGCCGATCCAATAGCACCCTGCACCTATGATAGCAGCTAAAAATTCAATTGCCTTGAGATACATATCATAGCTATGCCAACCAATGATAAAACCAGATAATATATAAATCACTGCAAATACAACTACCGAAATAACCGCCCGCTTTATTTTGTTTTTCATCAAAGAAATATCCTTTAAAATTCAGTTATGTTTGTCAGGGCATCCCTGGGGGACTTCCCTTGCCCGCGCGGGGCAAGGGACTTTTTTGCCTGACGAATGATACTCTGATGAAGATACTTTGTGTCCCGCATGGAAAAATTGAAATCATTTTTGTCAGGACATGTGCCTGACAAAAATACTTTGATCTAAGTGCCTTGGGCACGTTCACCAGTCCGCAGACTGGTGGGAGGTGGTTAGGAGGGGGACAAGTCCCCCTCCTAAGTAATCAGCACAGTTTGGAACCCGCCGGGATCTGATCGTCCAGCATGATGAGGTTCAGCTTTTCCTCGCCCTTTTCCGTGTGGACGGCGGAAAGCAGCATACCGTTGCTCTCCAAACCCATCATCTTCCGGGGAGGCAGATTCACGATGGCGGCCAGGGTCTTGCCCACCAGTTCCTCCGGCTCATAGAACTTGTGGACACCGGAGAGGATCTGCCGGTCGGTGCCGGTGCCGTCATCCAGCGTGAAGCGCAGCAGCTTGTCAGACTTTTTCACGGCTTCGCAGGCCTTGACCTTCACCACCCGGAAATCGGATTTGCAGAAGGTGTCGAAGTCCACCGTTTCGGTGAGCTGAGGCTCCACCTCCACGTCAGGCTGCTCTGCCTTCTTAGCGGCGGCTTCGGCGGCTTCCAGGTCCGCAAGAGCCTTGTCCAGATCCAGACGGGGGAACAGGTTTTCACCCTTGACCACGGCAGCGGTCTCAGGCAGTTCGCCCCAGAGGTCCGCAGACTCCCAGGTCCGGGCCTCCGCGCCCACACCGATCTGGGCGAAGAGCTTTTCCATGCTCTCGGGCATGAAGGGGGTCAGCAGGATACCGCAGATGCGGGTGGCTTCCAGCAGGTTATAGAGCACATGGGCCAGCCGGGCGCCGTTGGCTTCCATATCCTTGGCCAGCGCCCAAGGGGCGTTCTCGTCGATATATTTGTTAGCCCGCTGGATCAGCTTGAAGGTCTCAGACAGGGCGTTGTGAGGGGCGAAGGTGTCCATCTCATGAGCGTAGGCCTTCTTCAGACCGGCGGCCTGTGCCACCAGCTGGGCATCGTACAGCACGGGGTCCACAGTGTCACCGCTGGCGGCCAGCTCCACGCTGCTGCCCATGCGGACCATGGCAACCAGCTGCTTCTCATCTTCCGTGGCACCGCAGCCTGCAGGCAGGGAGCCGCCGAAGTACTTGTTCACCATGGCGGTGGTGCGGCTGAGGAGGTTGCCCAGATCGTTGGCCAGATCGGTATTGATGGTCTGGATCAGCAGCTCATTGGAGAAGTTGCCATCGGAGCCGAAGGGGAAGGTCCGCATCAGGAAGAAGCGGAGGGCATCCACGCCGAACTGCTCCGCCAGCAGGTAGGGGTCCACCACGTTGCCCTTGGATTTGGACATTTTGCCGCCGTCCAGCAGCAGCCAGCCGTGGCCGAAAACGTGCTTGGGCAGAGGCTCCTCCAGACTCATCAGCATGGCAGGCCAGATAATAGAGTGGAATCGCACAATTTCCTTGCCGACGATGTTGATGCCGGGCCAGTATTTCTTGTAGTCATTATAGCGGTCATTCTCATAGCCCAGCGCGGTGATATAGTTGCTCAGGGCGTCCACCCACACATAGACCACGTGCTTGGGGTCAAAGTCCACGGGGATGCCCCAGGAGAAGCTGGTGCGGGAAACGCACAAATCCTCCAGACCGGGGTCGATGAAGTTTTTCACCATCTCGTTGACGCGGGAGCGGGGCTGGAGGAAGTCAGTGTTTTCCAGCAGGTCCCGGATGCGGTCAGCGTACTTGCTCAGACGGAAGAAGTAGGCTTCCTCCTCGGCGTCCACAACGGGGCGGCCGCAGTCGGGGCAGCAGCCGTCCTTCAGCTGGCTCTCCGTCCAGAAGGACTCGCAGGGAGTGCAGTATTTGCCCTTGTAGGTGCCCTTATAGATGTCGCCCTTGTCATACATCCGCTTGAAGATCCGCTGGATGGCCTTCACATGGTAATCGTCAGTGGTGCGGATGAAGCGGTCGTTGGAGATGTTCATCAGCTTCCACAGATCCCGGACGCCCCGGGGGCCTTCCACGATGCGGTCCACGAACTCCTGGGGAGTGACGCCGGCCTCGTCGGCCTTCTGCTCGATCTTCTGGCCGTGCTCGTCGGTACCGGTGAGGAACATGACGTCCTCGCCCTTCAGTCGGTGATACCGGGCCAGAGTGTCGGTGGCCACGGTGCAGTAGGTGTGGCCGATGTGCAGCTTATCTGAGGGGTAGTAGATGGGGGTTGTGATATAAAAAGTGTCCTTTTCCATATCCGGTTCCTCTTTTCTTCTTTATGATAAATTTTGAGTGATCGCAAATAAAAACGCCGTCCCTGAGCATACGCTCAAGGACGGCGAAGAAAGCCGTGTTACCACCTTGATTCACCCACACCTCGCGGCGTGAGCCTCTGCGGGTACAAGCCTGCCGAAACCGGCACGCGATACCCTGACGCTGTAATGGGCGCACCCATCGCAGCCTGCGCCAAAGCGCTGAGCCGCGCGGCTCCGGGGCCATGTTCTGTCTACCGCATGGGTCCCTTTTCAGCTGCCGGGACTCTCTGAACCATGCCGCGAGGACGTACTCTCCCCTTCATTGCATTCTCGATTGCACTCACTTATACCATATTTTAAACGATTAGTCAATCATCCGGTCAAAATATTTCCGATTTCCGCTGTTTTTATTCGCTGTGGTACTTTCCCCGCCATTTTCCGGCAGCATAATGATAGACGGACAGAGCGCAGGCCACGGCCCAGCCGATGCCGTAGCTCCAATACATAGCGTCCGGGCCGAAGCGGTTTGCCAGCAGGTACAGGAAGGGGACCCGCAGCAGGATCACAGAGGCCACCACGTTCACCATGGGATACAGGCTGTCGCCCGCGCCCCGCATGGCGGAGTTCAGTACGAACAGAATGGCAAACAGCACGTAGGGCGGCATCACACATTGCAGATACCGGGCGCTGGCGGCGATGACCGCCGGGTCCGGGGAGAAGATCCGGGACAGAGGGACGGACAGCCACACCACAAGGGCGGAACTGAGAACTGTCCACACAACGGCCATGGTCACGGTGATTTTGACGCCCTGACGGACCCGGTCCTCCCGGCTTGCCCCCATATTCTGCCCCACAAAGGAGATCACAGCGGCGGCCAGGCTTTGGACCGGCAGAAAGGACAGGGTATCCAGTTTATTGCCCACGTTGAAGCCAGCAGTGAAGGCCTTTCCGTAGCTGTTGACCTTGGAGAGTACGCCCATGGCGCCCAGGGCCACCAGAGACATCTGGATACCGCTGGGCAGGCCAATGCGGATGATCTCACAGAACAGTTTGCGGTCGAAGATCCCGTTGAAGGGATGAATGGCCAGCTGCGGATATCTGCGGTTGATATACCAGATGCCGAACAGCCAGCTGCATAATTGGGCGATGACGGTGCCCAGCGCCACGCCCAGCACCCCCAGCGGTACCGCCAGCACCAGCGCCAGATCCAGAAAGATGTTCAAAATAGTGGACACCGCCAGAAACAGCAGCGTGGTGGAGCTGTTGCCCATGCCCCCTAAAATACCGGCGTTGAGATTATAGCCGATGCTGCCGACAAGCCCCGCACAGACCACCAGCAGATAGGTCCGGGTCTCTGCCCAGGCGGCGGGGTCCACCCGTAAAACAGTCATCAGGGGATGCACCAGCAGCAGCGCGGCGGCGGTGATGGGCAGAATACTGCGGATAAAGGCGGTATACAGGCTGTCGATGGCGCTCCGGACCCGGTCCGGTCTCCCGCCGCCGAAGGACTGGGCGATGACCACGGTGCCGCCGGTGGCGATGCCGGAGAACAGGGAGGTGAACAGGAAGATCACCGGAAAGCCGACGCCCACGGCGGCCAAGGCTCCGTCGCTGACATAGTTGCCCACCACCCAGCTATCCACCATATTGTAGAACTGCTGCAAAAAATTCCCCGCCAGCAGCGGCAGGGTAAACATCAGAATATGGCGGAAGGGACTGCCCACCGTCATATTCCGGATTCCGCTTTCCGTCCCCACGATACACCTCTAATTATTTTTATTTTACTGTACTCCTTTTCACCGGAAAGGGCAAGTTGATTTCCCGGCGAAAACCGGGTAAAATGGGGGAAAACCGTCAAAAACCGCCGCCGGGACCGGGCGGCGGGGAAGGAGCCTCTATGAAACTGGTATCTTGGAACGTCAACGGCCTGCGGGCCTGTCTCGGCAAGGGCTTTCTGGACTTCTGCGCCTTCGCGGACGCAGATGTGATCTGCCTGCAGGAGACGAAGATGCGCCCGGAACAGGCGGAATTCGACCTGCCGGGCTATGAGCGCTACTGGAACAGCGCCGACAAGGCGGGCTATTCCGGCACCGCCGTGTTTACCCGGCAGACGCCCCTCTCTGTTACCTATGACTTTGGCAAGGAGGTCCACCGCCACGAGGGACGGGTCATTACGGCGGAATACCCGGAATTCTATCTGGTGTGCTGCTACACGCCCAACTCCAAGGACCAGCTTTCCCGGCTGGACTACCGCATGGAGTGGGAGGACGATCTGCGGGACTATCTGATGGAGCTGGATCAAACGAAGCCGGTGGTCTACTGCGGCGATCTCAATGTGGCCCATCAGGAGATCGACCTGAAAAATCCCAAGTCCAACCGCATGAACCCCGGCTTTTCTGACGAGGAGCGGGCTAAAATGACCCAGCTGTTAGAAAGTGGCTTTACGGATACCTTCCGGTATCTCTATCCGGATAAGACCGGCGCATACTCCTGGTGGAGCTATCGCTTCAATGCCCGGAAGAACAACGCCGGATGGCGCATCGACTATTTTATCGTCTCCGACCGGCTGAAGGACAAGATCAAAAGCGCCGACATCTGGAGCGAGGTCACGGGCAGCGACCACTGTCCCGTGGTGCTGGAGCTGGACCTCTGACCCTATGACAGCAGGGCGTTGATCTCCTCGATCTCCAGATCCTGCAAGGCCCAGTTGATGCCGTAGCCGATGACCTTACCCAGGTCCCGCACCTGCTGGTCGATGTCCCTTGGCGTGACCATAAGATTTTCCGGGCGGCTCCGCAGCGTTTCCATATCCGGCTCGGGAAGCCCGGATAATCTCACCTGCCGTTACACCCATTATTGCACCGCCGGCTGTTTTTTCAACGCCGTAATTCAAAAAAAGTACAGCTAAATAATATCCTGCCGCAAGTTTAACAATCGCTTCTGTTACTTGTGAAAGTGCGGTCGGTATCATATTTGAAACACCTTGATAATAACTTTTATATGCCGTACCGAGTGCAACGAAAAATATTGACGGTGCAATCATTTGTATTGCATATATCGCCTTTTCTTCTTTCATTGCAAGTGCAAAAAACGGTGAGCCGAAATAAAGCGCAACACTTCCGACAATGCCTATACACACAAGCAATATTGTTGAAATTTTCACTATTCTGTGAGTTTTACTGTATTCTCCTCTTGAATTTGATTCCGCAACCATTTTCGATATTGCAAACGGCAAACCCGAAATGATAAACGATAAAAACATTATGTAAACCTCAAACGCGATATTAAACACCGCCATTCC
>ENA-USYP01000787-USYP01000787.1-human-gut-metagenome-genome-assembly--contig:-NODE-787-length-28388-cov-6.086963_pt1 | contig 28388 bp, 29 predicted proteins | sample MGYA00250065_ERZ773512 | MGnify/ENA primary metagenome ERZ773512 (study PRJEB29103, sample SAMN06112003) | human gut metagenome | biome: human gut; feature: ankylosing spondylitis patient; material... | reverse complement strand
GCCGGATCAGGGGGTCCAGCCGGTACAGCTCCCCGCCGCACTGGGTGCACAGCGCGGCAGGAGCGGCCAGCTGGACATCCCGGAGGGGCGGGAGCAGACCGGAGACACATTCGTATCCCGTGAGTGAGACGCTCCTTTCTTCTCTCCCGGCCGGGGCCGGGGCTCTTGGTGTGGATCTGCGGATTTTTCTGCGCCCCGTCCCCGGATGAGAACAGAGGCGCAGGAAAAACCTCTTGGGGCCTGTAAAATAAAATGAGAAAAATCAAATATTTCTATTGACAAGACTCGCTTTCTCTGTTAGAATAACACCTGCTGTTGGACAGCACTCTTGATACGCTGGTGTAGCTCAGCCGGTAGAGCAGCTGATTTGTAATCAGCAGGTCGGGGGTTCGAATCCGTCCACCAGCTCCACAATTTCATATGGGGGAATTCCAGAGCGGCCAAATGGGGCAGACTGTAAATCTGTTGTCACTGACTTCGGTGGTTCGAATCCACCTTCCCCCACCAATCGAACGCAGACTTTGTCTGCGTTCAATTTTTTTCTGCCCACAGTATTCGCCGCACGGTTTCAGCGGGTGGGCCAGAGAAAGCGGAACCGGATGACTTGCATGGAACAGCCTGCGGCCCGTCTGCTTGCTGCCATCCTTTCCATGTGGCTTTTGCTTATCACCAGGACAAGTTCCCTGTCAACGAGGTAACATTATCACAAGAATTTTGCTAAGTCAAGAATGATTTTACAAGAAACTTGTTAAAATGGATTGACAGCAACACTTTTTTTCGTTATGATTAAGACACCTGTGTCGAGAGTTGTCGAGGAACAGAACGAAAGGAGTTTTTTCCATGAGTTTTGGCGAACGAATTAAATTCCGGCGTGGGGAGCTGAAGCTGTCCCGTGGGGAACTGGCGGGGCGGCTGGGAGTGTCCCCCTCGGCAGTGAGCAACTATGAAAACGGTCTGAGCTTTCCCAAGGAAGATGTGATGCTGCGGTTGTTTGACAGTTTGGAGACAGATCCCAATCAACTGTTTCGGGACAGCTTTCGGGGAGGCGGACAGGCGCTGAGTTCAGAAGAACAGACTTTGCTGCGGAAATTCAGGGAGCTTTCTCCATTGGGACGTGAAACGGTGCAGTCTGTGACCGAAGCGCTGTGGGCCTGCCGACAGGAGACGTCCCCGCTCCCGGCGGAGCGGCCCGAGGGCAGGATCATCCCCCTGTACCACACGCTTGCGGCGGTTGGCTGTGTTTCCGCAGTGCCGGGAGAGGATTTTGATGAGATCTCCGTCACAGAGCAAGTGCCGCAGACGGCGGAATTTGCCGTCCGCATCAGCGGGGACGCTATGGCCCCCTATCTAGAGGACGGCGCGGTGGCGTATGTGAGCCGCACGCCTCTGCGGGAGGGAGATGTGGGTATTTTCAGCGTGAACGGCAAGGTCCTTTGCCGGCAGTATGACCGGGACGATTCCGGTACGGTATATTTGTTTTCCTTGAACCGCCGCCGTGCGGATGGGGATGTGACCTTGCCTGCAGCGGAGGCCGGGACGCTGATCTGCTTTGGCCGGGTGCTTACAGGGAACCTGTCAAACCGAAATTGAATGGAACCTCTTGCACCGGGACGGATCAAAACAAAAATCTTCCGAGTGCGCGATGGGGCATCCATCCGAAGATAGAAGATAAAAACCCCCTGCGGGAAACGGCATAGCCGCTTCCTCGCAGGGGGGTTTATTCAGTTAAGCGGTCAGCTCTGCCGCGTGGAGCTTACTGGCTCCGGCTTCACATAGAGCTTGACGCCCTCCATCCTCTCCGCGATCACGCGGGTCCCGATGGGCAGCACCGTGCCGTCGCTGCTGCGGGCGGTCCAAGTCTTACCCTCCACATACACGGCCCCGGTGCCGGCCTCGTTGTCGATATCCTCTGTTACCCGGGCAGTACAGCCGATGACCCGGTCCAGATTCGTGGGGACGGTTTTTGCGTTGGCCCGCTTCATCAGGGGCCGGACCGCCGCCAGAATACCCACGGAGACCGCCAGAAACAGGGCAATCTGAAGCCACAGCGCTGCACCTAAAAAGGACGCCAACAGAGCCACCGCCGCACCGCCTACAAACCAAATGGATACCAATGCCGCGGTAGCGGCCTCCAAAACGCCGAAGGCCACCACAGCCCCCAGCCAGATCCAGTTCATCATCAAAGAACCCTCCTTTTTTGCAAAATCCATTTCTGCTTGCAGTATAGCACAGTTTTTGGCGAAAAACCACTTCCAATTTGCGGTGGGAGCACGGTTTCCGGTTGCGGATCGGCGGACAGTCTGTTATACTGACCCTAATATAGTTTTGAAAGTTGAAAGGAGACATGGACCATGACACTGACGGTTCCCTGTCTGTTTGGTTTGGAAAGTCTGGTGGCGGACGAGATGCGCCGTCTGGACTTAAAAAATGTCCAGGCGGAAAACGGCCGGGTCCACTGTGAAGGAACTTTGGCTGACATTGCCCGGCTGAATATCAACCTCCGCTGCGGTGCCCGGGTGCTGATGGAGCTTGGCTCCTTCCCGGCCCGTGATTTTGAGGCGCTGTTTCAGGGGGTCTACGCCCTGCCCTGGGAGGACTATATCCCACGGGACGGCGAATTCCCTGTAAAGGGCTATTCCCTGAACTCTCAGCTTCATTCGGTCCCCGCCTGCCAGTCCATCGTGAAAAAGGCGTCCGCTAAGCGGCTGGGGGAGAAGTACGGCGTGGAGACCCTGCCGGAGTCCGGCAGCCGGTATCAGATCCAGTTTTCCATCATCAAGGATGTAGCGACCTTGTATCTGGACACCTCTGGCGAGGGCCTTTACAAGCGGGGCTACCGGGCTAAAAACATGGGTGCGCCCCTGCGGGAAACGCTGGCGGCAGCGCTGGTGACTCTCTCCCGTTACCGGGGGAAGGACCCCTTCTGCGACCCCTTCTGCGGCAGCGGCACCATCCCCATCGAGGCGGCCCTCATTGCCAAGAACCGGGCACCGGGCCTGGACCGCAGCTTTGCCGCTCAGAAGTGGAAAAACATGGACTCCAAGCTGTGGCTGGAGGCCGGTGACGAGGCCATGGATAAGGAATTCCACGGCCATTATGACATCTGGGGCGGCGATATTGACCCTGCCGCTGTGGAGCTGGCGCGGCACAACGCGGAGCTGGCCGGTGTGGAGGACTGCATCCGTTTTGAAGTGGCAGATGCGGGAAAATTCCACCGGGACAGCGAATACGGTCAGCTGGTGACCAACCCGCCCTACGGCGAACGGCTGCTGGAAAAGAAGGAGGCCGAGGATCTGTATCGAATGTTCGGCGCAGCCCTCCGGGATCTGCCTCCCAAGTGGCGAGTGCTGGTGCTCAGCTCCCACACGGAATTTGAGCGGTGCTTCGGCCGACCCGCCGACAAAAAGCGCAAGCTCTACAACGGCATGATCAAGTGCGACGCCTTCATGTACGGAAGATGACCGGAGATCATGCCGTAACGGCGCAGCGCGCCGACGCCGCGTCAACGGCGCGCAAGCGTTTTGCCGCAGACAAAACCTTGGACCGGGCGGGCTTTGCCTGACCGGTCAGGTAAGATCCGGGGCCCCCGCAAAATCAAAGATTTTGTGGGGAACATGATCAAGTGCGACGCCTTTATGTACGGAAGATGACCGGAGAATTTTATACAAAAAGCAATCATGCGGGCAAAAATGACAATTTGTAATCAGAATTTGACGGTTTCGGTTGAAAGGGGAGCGGTCACCCGTGCAGCATATCTTCATCATTAACCCCCATGCCGGGAAAAAGGACCAGACGGGCCGCATTTATGAAATGGCGGACCGTCTGCGGCAGCATGGCCTGACTTGCCAATGTCTGCTGACCCAGCGGTCCGGCGGCGCGGAGGAGATCGCCCGACGGCTGGTGTCCTCCGGGGAGGAGGTCCGGCTTTACGCCTGCGGCGGGGACGGCACTCTGAACGAGGTGGTCAACGGTGCGGCAGGCTTTGACAATGCGGCTGTGACCTGCATCCCCATCGGGACCGGCAACGATTTTCTGAAAAACTTCGGTCCGGACGCCGCCAAGTTTACGGACGCGGAAAACCTCTGGGACGGGGAGGTCCATCCTCTGGACCTTATCGACTGCAACGGCCGCCAATGTCTGACCATTGCCTGCAGCGGCATTGACGCCCGGGTGGCGGAGAGCGTCCATGAGCTGGGGGATTCCCCCTTTCTCAGCGGCCGGGGCAGCTATCTGGCCGCCGTGGCGGTGAATTTCCTGTTCCGGGGCATTGGCCAGCACTGGCGGGTAACGCTGGATGACGAGGTCATCGAGGATGACTTTGCTCTGGTGTCCATGTGCAACGGACGGTATTACGGCGGCGGCTCCACGCCGGTGCCGGAGGCCCGAATGGACGATGGCGTTTTACATACGGTGCTGGTGAAGAACATCAGCCGCATGAAGTTCGCAGGGCTGTTCAGCGCCTATTCCGCTGGTCGCTACCGCTCGCTGCCGCCGGAGGTGATCCGGGTGGTGACTGCCAAAAACGTCCGCATCCAGTCGGAAGATGACATTGTGACCTGTCTGGACGGGGAGACCATCCACAGCCGGGATGTGCGTCTGACTTTGTCGGAAAAAAGGTTGAATTTCTTCGGACCCAAGGGCTGTGATCCCAATTACGGTGCCGGTCCCAAGTGAGGGCGGGAACCGACGATTTTCCCCAATGGAAACTTCATAACTTATTTACAAATTACCCCTTTACAAACCGGGACAGTTGTACTATGATAACAGCGTTAGCACTCAAGGAGACTGAGTGCTAACGCTGAAATTGTTTATCATATGAAAATATACAAGGAGGAACCCAACATGAAACTTACCCCGTTAGCTGATCGTGTGATCCTGAAAATGGTAGAGACCGAGGAGACCACCAAGGGCGGCATCATCCTCACCGGCTCCGCGAAGGAGAAGCCCTCTGTGGCTGAGGTCATTTCCGTGGGCCCCGGCGGCATGGTAGACGGCAAGGAAGTCACCATGACCGTGAAGCCCGGCGATAAGGTCATCACCAGCCAGTATGCCGGCACCAAGGTGACCCTGGAGGACGTGGAGTACGTAGTTGTCCGTCAGAACGATATCTTGGCCATCGTCGAGTAACTCGTCACAAGCTGCACATCCCTCGCTTCGGCCTTGCGGCCAAAGCTCGCTCGTTCCACTGCTCCTCGTTTTTCCGGCACAAACGCTTCGCTGGTTTGCTCCGGAAGGGGATGAAGGAACGGTGGGGCATGTGTCCTGACAAAATGCTTGAATTGATTTTTGCCGCGACATGTGCGTGGCAAAAATTCCTTGACCCCAGCCGTCCTGGACGGCGTCGCCAGTTCACAAACTGGCGAGGGGAAATCTACTGCGCAGCCGTTAGCAGCTTTGCTGCTTTACGGATGCGGCGTGCCCTTTACGGGCAAAGGGGGGACGCAGTCCCCCACTTTAAGAAAACTTGGAGGTTATGAATTATGTCTAAGCTCATTATGCGCGGCGATGAGGCCCGCAAGGCTCTGCAGGCCGGCGTTGACCAGCTGGCCGATACCGTTAAGATCACCCTGGGCCCCAAGGGCCGCAACGTGGTTCTGGATAAGAAGTACGGCGCACCCCTCATCACCAACGACGGCGTCAGCATCGCCAAGGAAGTGGAGCTGCCCGATCCCTTCGAGAACATGGGCGCTCAGCTGGTGAAGGAAGTTTCCACCAAGACCAACGATGTTGCCGGTGACGGCACCACCACCGCTACCCTGCTGGCTCAGGCCATGATCCACGAGGGTCTGAAGAATCTGGCCGCCGGTGCCAACCCCATCGTTGTGAAGAAGGGCATGTCCAAGGCTGTGGAAGCCGCCGTAGCCGAGGTAAAGAAGCAGGCTAAGAAGGTCAACGGCTCCAGCGATATCGCCCGTGTGGGCGCTGTCTCCAGCGGTGACGAGGAGATCGGCAAGCTGATTGCCGACGCCATGGAGAAGGTTTCCGCCGACGGCGTGATCACCATTGAGGAGTCCAAGACCGCTGAGACTTACAGCGAGGTTGTGGAGGGCATGCAGTTCGACCGCGGCTATATCACCCCCTATATGGTCACCGATACTGAGAAGATGGAGGCTGTCATTGATGACGCCTATATCCTCATCACCGATAAGAAGATCTCCGTGATCTCCGATATCCTGCCCATTCTGGAGCAGCTGGTCCAGTCCGGCAAGAAGCTGGTCATCATCGCCGAGGATGTTGAGGGCGAGGCTCTGAACACCCTGATTGTCAACCGTCTGCGTGGCACCCTGAACGTGGTGTGCGTCAAGGCTCCCGGCTTCGGCGACCGCCGCAAGGAGATGCTGCAGGATATCGCCATCCTCACCGGCGGCACCGTCATCAGCGAGGAAGTTGGCCTGGAGCTGAAGACCGCTACCGTGGATATGCTGGGCCGTGCCCGTCAGGTAAAGGTCACCAAGGAGAACACCACCATTGTGGACGGTGCCGGTGACGCCCAGGCCATCAAGGACCGCGTGGGCCAGATCCGCAACCAGATCGCCGTCACCACCAGCGACTACGATAAGGAGAAGCTGCAGGAGCGTCTGGCCAAGATGGCCGGCGGCGTGGCTGTCATCAAGGTGGGCGCTGCTACCGAGACCGAGATGAAGGAGAAGAAGCTCCGCATCGAGGACGCTCTGAACGCTACCCGCGCCGCTGTGGAGGAAGGCGTGGTCGCCGGCGGCGGCACCATCTTCGTGAACGTCATCCCCGCTGTGGAGGCTCTGCTGGACAGCGTGGACGGCGACGAGAAGACCGGTGTCCGCATCATCGCCAAGGCTCTGGAAGCTCCTATCCGCCAGATCGCTGCCAACGCCGGCCTGGACGGCTCCGTGATCCTGGAGAAGGTCCGCAATTCCGGCAAGCTGGGCTACGGCTTCGACGCTTACAAGGAGGAGTACTGCGACATGGTCGCCGCCGGTATCATCGATCCCGCCAAGGTGACCCGCTCCGCTCTGGAGAACGCCGCTTCCGTCTCCGCAATGGTACTGACCACCGAGTCCCTGGTGGCCGATAAGCCCGAACCCCCCGCACCTGCTGCTCCCGCTGACCCCGGCATGGGCGGTATGTACTAAGAGACGCCGCAAAGCCTTGAAATCGCTTGATTTTTTGAGTGGGCAAAAGCGGATTTACGCCAAACTTACGCCACTTACACCAAAAATTCAAGCGCATGATAGGATAACAGAAATCGGCACCTGCTTTTGAGGCAGGTGCCGATTTTTGTTCATCGAAAAAGTCATCTACGGATGTAGCTTTCTCATATCTGCGGTAAAATAGAGGCGCATGATATAATATCGTGACGAAGTGATTCCAGAAAAAGCAGGAAGTATATTTGTGTTAAGGCTTATGCAAAATTCAAACAAGAAAAGCGATATTTTGATTCATTCAAGAAATCGTTTTGAAAAATCTTGAATTCTTCATATTCGTCGTCTATAATATTTATATTCTCCCCAATAGCAGTAGAGAAGGAGTGATACATATGCCGAGTTGGGGAACAGTTCTAGATAATTTGAAGAACACCCCCAATCCCATGGATGCAATGCGACGAAAGTATCTTGGTACCATGCACAAGTATACTGGTCGGAATATTATAGCCTATTACTCTGCTTTTGTGCAAAAACCACGGATTGACGGGACAGGAATTGACGATAACGACAAAAACGCATTTATGCAAGCGGTTTGTGGCTTAGACAGAAGTAAAGGGCTGGATCTTATTTTGCACACTCCTGGCGGGCAAATTGCAGCCGCGGAATCTTTAGTTTCTTATCTTAAAGCATTATTTGGAAAAGACATTCGTGTTTTTGTACCTCAGATTGCCATGTCGGCTGGCACGATGATTGCATTGTCTTCTAAAGAGATCATTATGGGCAAGCAATCTAATCTAGGCCCCATTGATCCACAGTTTGGTGGCATGTCTTGTGCGGGCATAATTGAAGAATTTAACGAGGCCTGTAGTGATGTGAAAGCAAATCCAGAAATGGCGCGTGTTTGGGGACCAATTATTTCAAAATATCATCCTACGTTCATTGGTGACTGTAAAAAAGCAATGACATGGGCGGATACAATAGTAAATAAATGGCTGACTGAAAACATGTTTAGTGCATATACTGATGCAGAGGCAAGGGCGAGAAAAGTTGTTGATGCTTTGTCTAGTCATAATGCGACTTACTCACATTCGCGGCATATACACATTGATGAGTTAAACAATTTGGGGCTGAAAATTGTTCCTCTAGAGCGACTTGATGATCGTCAGATTGACGATTGTAAAGACTTACAAGATTGCGTTTTAACAATTCACCATTCTTTTATGCAAACGCTATCTAGTACTAATGCACTGAAAATTGTTGAGAATCACGCAGGTCAGGCTATGATAATCAATGCATCTCAACAAGCATGAGGAGGGCTATGCATGGATAACGATTTAATCATTAAAGAATATATTCAAATTACTTGTGGCAATATTCCGAGAGTATACGCTGGTCCCGAAGAGCAGGGCAAGAGTATTGTGAAGTGTTCCATTCTTGAAGATACAAACTTGGAATATAGCAATTCAACTTCAACAAATCAACAGCCTTGGGAGTAATTTTAAGGTGCCACTGTCCTGTTCCAGAGATAGCGGCACCTTTTTTATGATATGAAAACATGTAATAAATAATAGTGCTACACATTTTATTTGTGCTTTCGCTTGCCTTTTCCGTGCGGCAACTGCGGTCTTGCTTTCCCGCGCTGGTTGATGGGGCTTTTCAAGTACTTGGACAGCTTGAGTATTTCAATCAGCGAGACAAACTGCTCTTTGGTGAGCTTGTCATAATCAATACCAAAGGTAGCGAGGAACGAACGGGCTTGCTTTTCCTCGGAACTGCCCTCAAAGTTCATCGCATCCTGCAACTGACCCTGCACGGTTGCAACAAGGGTTGTTTCATCCGCAGTCATGGTGTCAGGGCGATGCTCATTTCGAATGTCGCAGAGGATGCCTTTCAGATCGTCCGCAATCAGACTTCCGAAATACTCGTCCTCTCTGATCTGCGCGACTTCCAGTGTCCGCAGGTGCAGATCATTTTCCTCGCCGCCGTTTTTCATCAATGCCATCTGCCGGACTGCTTCCAGCACGGCGTTCATGTCGTTGACCCGCATATCCGCGATCCGGTCAACGTAAATTTCGGCGTCCAGCATAAACCGCTGGAAATCTTTATGGCAGATCAACTCCGATAGCAGTCGGTGATTGAACTTGCCCGTTCTCAATACTTCGATTGCATCATCACCCAAATGCAGAGCGTCCAGCTCTGTGTTTGGGTGATTTTTTTGTTCTGTCAGCCCCAGCAGGTAATCGGTGGACACGCTGTAGAACTTTGCCAGCTCCACCATGCTGAACGGGCTGATGTCCTTGAAATCGTCGGCTTCGTATTTTCCCAGCGCGGATTTTGAGATGCCTGTTTCCGCAGATAGCTGTTCCAGTGTCAGACCGCGCTCCACGCGCAGGTCTTTGAGCCGTTCCTGAATGGTGAGTTTGGGCTGCATAGCGGTGTCCTCCCTTCAAATTTCTGCCCTTTCCCGGTCTTGTCCATGAGCGTGGAAATCTGCGTTTTTCAGTGCGTTTTCCGACCTCTTGGATATACGGGAGAGGGCTATATTTTTCGCTAAAATGGTCTTGCAATCGCACCTGAACCTTGAAAATTGCATGACCGTCCGAACGGGATATGTTCTCTGGCGAAGTGCCGCATCCAGCGCACCAAGGAGAACGAAACGCCGGGAGCGATCCTCCGGGCAGGAACGACGTTCGGAAAGAGCGGCAAAATCGAAAGTCAAAATCAAAGCAAGTGAAAACGGCGAAATAGTTTTCTGCTCTGTGCGGTAATCTGCACGGAATAGAGCGCTATTCAGCAGTGAACGACGTTTGTCGTTCAACATGATATTTCGCCGTTTCACGCAAAGACACATCAAACGGCAAAAGCTGAGGGTGCTGCCCGTGACCAACGCATCATCGGCGGCAGTTCCAGCGAAAAGCCGTGTATTAAAAACCAGTGCCCTATGGCGAATAGGTGTCACGATTTGACAAACCCATTTTACCATAGAGCGCGCCGAAAAAACAGGAGGAAAGTTTGAATATGAGAAAATCTGAAACCTATCGCAACGAGATCAAGTCCTACATCGTCCGCACCGGCATGACCATGACCGAGGTGGTGGACTACCTCTCCGACGAGTACGGCTGGAGCCGCAGAGTCCCCAATCTCTCCGGCAAGCTCAAACGTGGCTCGCTTCGCTACGGCGAGGCGGTAGAGTTGGCGGACGCGCTGGGGTATGACATCGTGTGGGAAAAGCGGTAACAACTTCCGAAATGGTAGTTGCTGCTTTTTTTATGCAGGAGGTTTTATGAGAACAGGGCTTACCAAAAAGCAAAAGACAACCGTGATTTATTTTGATGAGCATAGCCGCATCATTGAGGTACAGACCCACAACACCGATCTCAAAAAGCGGCTGACAGCATTTGCGGCGAAGCATCCGCAATGCTGCCGCCAGACCGACGATGACGAGCAAGGCGGGCTGACCTTTGAGATCGAGAAAGGGCGGTTAAGTTTTCGGCTGACTGCGCCGTATAGCGAGGAACGGCGGCAGTTTGCAAAAAAAAACGAGCAAACAATCAGTTTTTAAATGGGTCAAATTTGTCCTATAAAAGTTATTGAAATATCTGTGGGTTTTCTTGTCAACTCGTGTATAATTAAATAGAAAACAAATCCGAGAGGAGGCGATGCTGTGCAAGAACAGGATATTATCGAATTGCTGCTTCAAAGAAATGAAAAAGGCATGGACGCCTTATTGTTGCATTATGGGCCACTGATGAGATACATTATTGCGCCTATTTTGCAAAATCCACAGGATCAAGAGGACTGCCTTTCAGAAGTAGCAACGCGTGTCTGGGAAAAAATAGAACAGTTCAACCAAGAACGAGGAAGTTGGAAGACGTGGTTGACGGCAATTACCAGAAATGCTGCGCTGAACTATACGAGGAATACTCACCGCCATAATAGCGTTGAAGAAATTCCAGACGATACACCATCACCGGAGCCAAGTCCTGAAGAACTGATTATACAAAAAGAACGGCAATCTGCGGTTAATTACGCTTTGCGCCAGTTATCGCCCAAGGACAGGATGCTGTTTTACAGAAAATATTATTACTTACAATCAACAGCCCAAATTGCTTCCGAGCTGGGGATGACTGAAAGATCGGTCGAGGGAAAACTGTATCGCTTGAAAAAGCAGCTTCGCAAGATGTTAGGAGGTGAAGTGCATGAGTAATCATGAATGGGAATCCATGAACAAAAGAGATTTTGAGACAATGCTTGAAAAAAGCGTTTTAGATTTTCCCCCTGATGATGTTGTTGAAGATGTAACACCATGGAGAAAAGCAATGAGCCGTGTACTCGTTGGCATGGCACTTTGCGCTATCACGCTGAACTTTTGGTGCCTAAATTATATTCTTCCTGCCGTTGGAATGGTGTTGTCACTATTAGGGTTTCGTTCTCTATGGCGTGAAAATAAATGGTTTAGAAATTGCTTTATTATAACAGTAATCCGAGCGGCATACTTTTTCCCGATGCTGATTCTAAATACGACCATTATCCAAAGCACAATTTTTACTCCCCAAGTCACATCGGTGCTAACCGTTGCAAACCTTTTGCTTCTGCTTGTCGAGTTCTTTTGTCTCTGGCGTGGACTCAGAGCTGTGCAGAGAAAAGTAAATCTTCCTCCGCGAGCGGGAGGTGCCGTTGCACTGATTATCTGGTATGCACTCATGTGCGTTCTGGCTGTTATTCAGTATAATGGACTGGTAGTTGCTGGGGCAATGGTTATTGGATACATCTTCATTATCCGTAATATCTATATGCTCTCAAAAGAACTTGATGAAGCTGGGTATTCAATTCAAACCGTATCTATTAAGGTAACAGACAGATGTATCGTGCTCGTTCTCCTTTCAGTGCTTATCATCGGCTGTGCTTTTGGCTATATTTTCGGTGGCAGTTATCCGATGGCCTGGAGTACAGTGGATTCGTCAGAACATACTGAAGTAGAGGTAATCAAGAGCCATCTCACGGAACTTGGCTTCCCAGAATATGTTTTGAACGATCTCACGCCAGAAGACATTGCAGCTTGTGATGGTGCTTTACAGGTTGTCGTTGACATCACGGACGAACCAGTGAATGACGGCAGAACGGTAACTACAGAGAATAGTAATGGAGAGAAACGCCATATTGAGCAAAAGACTGTCTATGATGTAAAAGAGTTACGCATTACCGGCGTTGGAGTGCAAATACCTGGCGAACGAGAAAGATGGATCATTTTCCATCATTTCCTTTGGACTACCGATCCTGGATTTTACGGAACAGAGTCGATTCAGCTTTGGCCCGTATATCGAGATATTTCAGATGGATGGGCTTCTAACGGTGAAGTAACTGGACGTGTGCTGTATGACAAGGGTGGGGAAACCTTCGCTGCCCCTTATTATTCTCTTGACAATCAAACTTTTACATCCAACAGCATTTTCTGGGGAGAGCAAACAAGTACCGATGTTTTTGCCGCTTTTTCTATGCCAAGGCAAGGTGAAAATTATCGTGGCTATGTTGCTTATCCCATTGCTGAGATGCAGGATGGCTATATCATCAGCAGTTGGGTCAATTACACTCATCAACGAAGCTGGCTCCAATATCCTGCAATGACAGCAATGGAAAAACGAATGACAAATAGCTGGAATGATGCCGGAGCGTTTATGACAGTCCAAGATGCGCTTCAATTCTACCCAACAAATGAAGGCGTTGAAATGATTAAGTGAGAACAAATAAACGGAGCGATTGACATAAAATAATCCCTTTGGAACAAAGGGCGCACTTCTATACTCTCCTGATGGGAGTATGTGCGCTCTGCGAGGCAGACAGCCCGGACGCCTGAATGTCCGGGCTGTTTTGCGTCACTTCGTTCCGTACAAGGGGCTGCACCCCTTGCGCCGCTGTGCGGCTATCCCTGCGTACTTTGCAGCGAAAACCGTCTGCTGACGCAGACCGTTCGCGCCGCAAAGTCTGAAAATTCCATACCGTGAGTTAGACCGTCTACCGAAAACGTAGACGGTCTTTTTGTATCCATCTTTATATCAGTCAGGAGATTGAAATCATGCACGAAAAAGAAATTGAGAAGCTGCAAGCCGAGAAAAAGAAAATCGAACGCCAGCTTGTACAGGAACAGCACATAATCCAGCGGCTTGAAAACCGCGCCGCCTACTACGAAAAGGGAGAACGGCGCAAGCGGGCGCACCGGCTTATCACCCGTGGTGCAGCCATCGAGAGCGTCGCACCGCAGACAAAGGATTTGAGCGAAAGCGCATTTTATGCTTTTGCCGAACAGGTCTTTGCGCTGACAGACACGCAAAGATTGCTCACAAAAACCGTCAGAGATCATGCGGGAGGTGACTGAGTATCGCGTTATTTCATTTTCATGTAACGCAGATCAAGCGCAGTGCGGGGCAATCTGCCGTGGCTGCTGCCGCCTATCGCGCCGGGGAAAAGCTACACAGCAAATACTACGGCGAGGACAGCGACTACACCCGCAAGGGCGGCGTGATCTGTTCGGAAATCCTTTTGCCATCCCATGCACCGCCGGAGTATGCAGACCGTGAAACCCTCTGGAACGCGGTCGAGAAAGCCGAGCGTGGGAAGAAAGCCCAGCTTGCATACAGCTTTGACATTGCCTTGCAAAACGAGTTTTCTATGCAGGAGAACATCGCTCTGGCAAGGCAATTTTTGTTGGAGAACTTTGTGAGCCGAGGGATGGTGGTGGACTTTTCTGTTCATTCTCCCGACAAGGAGGACGGCGGTATTTCCAATCCGCACTTTCACGTCATGTGTCCCATCCGCCCCATCGAGTCGGATGGCAGTTGGGGAAACAAACAGCGGCGGGAATATGTGTTGGACGAGCATGGTGAGCGCGTTCTGGATGAGGCGGGTAATGGTAATTATGTATTCAACGCCGTTTCCACGACAGATTGGGGTAAGCCTGAAACGCTGGAAACGTGGCGGCAGGGATGGGCTGAGACGTGCAATGCCAAGTTTGCCGAAAAGGGCTTAGACTGCCGCATCGACCACCGCAGCTATGAGCGGCAAGGCATTGAACAGATTCCTACCATCCATGAGGGACCGTCTGTCCGGGCAATGGAAGCGAAGGGCATCCGCACCGACAAGGGCGATCTCAACCGCTGGATCAGAAAAACCAACGCCATGCTTCGGGAGGCTAAACAGAAAATCGCCGCACTGATCGGCTGGATGAAGGACGTAAAAGCCGAGCTTTCCAATCCCCAGCCGCCTACGCTTAACGATCTGCTGGCGCTGCATTGCGCCAATCGCAATAAGGGCGCATACAGCAACAAGGCAAAGAACGCCAACTTGCAGCGTTACGCCGAGGCGTTCAGCTTTCTGCAATCCAAGAATCTTTACACCGTGGACGATCTGGAAAATACGCTTCACGCCATGCAGAACAAGATCGACACGCTGAAAAAGTCTGCTTCTGCAAAGCAATCCCGCATCAAGGAATTGGACGAGCTGTTTCGCATGGCGCAGTATTATGTCGATGGAAAACCGGTTGCGGACAAGCTGAGAAGCATTCGTTTTGAAAAATCCAGACAGAAATACAAGTCGGAACATGACGATACGTTGCGGACGTTCTACATGGCAGAGCGCAAGATGAAACCGTATTTCAAGGATGGCAAGCTGCCCATCACCGCATGGCGTAGGGAACGCGAACAGTTGGAGCAGGAATATAGGAACATTCAATCGGATCTTTCACCGCTCCATGCCGACGCAAAAAAGCTCTGGGCGATTCATTACAGCATCTATGAAGTGCAGCATGAGCAGGAACGCCAGAATGCCGTTACACGGCAGAAAAAGCAGGAAATCGAACACTAAGGAGGACAATGCCTATTGAGCATCTTTGAAGCCGTCAAGCAGTCTGTGACCACCCGACAGGCTGCGGAGCGATACGGCATCCGGGTGGAACGGAACGGGATGTGCCGCTGCCCATTCCATCACGATGATACGCCCAGCATGAAGCTGGATCGCCGGTTTTACTGCTTTGGCTGCGGTGCCACCGGGGACGTGATTGACTTCGTTTCCCGGCTTCGCGGGATCGGCAGCAAGGAGGCGGCAACTTTGCTGGCACAGGATTTTGCTATTCCGTATGAGGATGGCACGGGCAAAATGAGCAAGCCGCGACAACAGAATACCGACGAACAGAATTATCAGCACATGGAACGCTACTGCTTCCGTGTGCTGTTGGACTATTACCGGCTGCTATGCCGCTGGAAGGAGGACTATGCCCCACGAACGCCGGAGGACGACTATCATCCGCGCTTTGTAGAAGCATTACAGAAGCTCTCGCTGGTTGAATATCTGCTGGACGAGCTGCTGTGCGGGGATATACAGGCGCGGGCATCCGTTGTGATCGAATATGGAGAGGAAGTGAGGAAAATTGAGCAGCGAATGGCAGAGCTTGCCGCCGCAGATGAAGCAGCAGCTCAAAATGCAGGCAGGCAGCATGGCACAGCCGATGAGCATTGAAGAAGTAAAAGCCATGCTGGACACCACGGAAAAAGGCGGCGTCCGCAACAGTATCAAGAACTGCCTGACAGTGTTTCAACATGATCCGCTGCTCTCCGGCGCGATTGCCTACAATCTGCTGACCGACCGCACCGACATTGTAAAGCCCATCGGCTACGACCGAAGCCCCAGCAGTTCCATGACCGACACGGATATGAAGTACATCCGGCTGTATCTGGAAGAGAATTACGACCTGACAAGTGAGAAGAAAATCATAGATGCCGCCGATCTCGCCGCCCATCAGAACAGCTATCACCCTGTCCGGGACTTTCTGAACAGTCTTGCATGGGACAGAACAGAACGTATCCGCTACTGTCTGCACCACTTTCTCGGCGCGGAAGCGGATGAGTATACCTTTCAGGCATTACGGCTGTTCCTGCTGGGTGCGATTCATCGGGCATTTCATCCCGGCTGCAAATTTGAGGTTATGCTCTGTCTGGTGGGTGGTCAGGGCGCAGGAAAGTCCACCTTCTTTCGCCTACTGGCAGGCAAGGATGAGTGGTTTTCCGACGATCTGCGGAAGCTGGACGATGAAAATGTATACCGTAAGCTGCAAGGGCACTGGATTATAGAAATGTCCGAAATGATCGCAACCGCCAATGCCAAGAGTATTGAGGAAATCAAGTCGTTTCTGAGCCGCCAGAAGGAGGTCTACAAAATCCCGTATGAAACCCATCCGGCAGATCGATTGCGGCAATGCGTGTTCGGCGGTACGTCAAACGCAATGGACTTCCTGCCCCTCGACCGCTCCGGTAATCGTCGCTTTTTGCCGGTGCAGGTCTGCCCGGAACAGGCAGAGGTTCACATTTTGGAGGATGAAGCCGCATCCAGAGCCTACTTGCAGCAGGTGTGGGCGGAGGCAATGACCATCTACCGGGCAGGCGGCTGGAAGCTGACGTTCAGCCCGGAAATGGTACGTTATCTCAAGGAACATCAGAAGGACTTCATGCCGGAGGACACGAAAGCGGGCATGATTCAGGCGTTTCTGGACAGCTACACGGGCGATACCGTCTGTTCCAAGCAGCTTTACAAGGAGGCGCTGAACCATGCTTTTGACGAGCCGAAGCAATGGGAAATCCGCGAGATCAACGAGATTATGAACCAGTGTGTGACCGGCTGGACGTATTTCTCCAATCCCCGCAACTTTGCAGGGTACGGCAGGCAAAAGGGCTGGGAGCGAGAAAAGGCTGCAACGGGCAGCGGCAACTCAGTCGCAAAAATCCCGGACGGCTTTGCAGAGATTACGGAGCAGATCGAGATGCCGTTCTGAAAAGCACGGCTGGTTGCAAAGTCTGTTGTTATCCCGTTGCCGGGCTGGTTGCCGGAGAAATCCCTGTCCTGTCAGCCTTTTTCTACCTTTGACAACCAAAACAACAGAAAAATAGAAGAAAAGATAAATCGTAAATTAACCGTCAGACCGGGTATGTTTCGAGGTTTTTGGAAGTCCGTTGCCGGACTTCGTTGCCGCCTCACCCTGTCTGGCTATTTTTATAAGGAGGGTAAACTGCCTATGAAGGAAATCCCGGTTTGGGAAAAGAGCAATCTGAGCTTGGAGGAGGCTGCGGCTTACTCCGGCATTGGTATCAACAAACTGCGCGAGATCACCAACGAGGACCGGTGCAAATTCGTCCTCTGGGTGGGCAACAAGCGCCTGATTAAACGCCGCCTGTTCGATCAGTTCATCGAGCAGGCGTATTCTATTTGAAGAAGTGATGTGAAAATCTATGACACAGCGACACTTTGAAAAAGTTGTCTGTTCCTGTTCAATATCAGTGGAAATCGCATATTCGGTATGATATACTTGTATCAATCCCTATAATAGCGCTTTTCACGGAAAGGAGTTTCTGAATTGTCTGAAAAGCGCAAAGATAGCAAAGGTCGTGTTTTGAAGGACGGCGAAAGCCAAAGAGCAAACGGCACTTATGACTATCGTTATACCGATATACACAAGAAACGGCGTTGTATTTACGCCAAATCCCTGACAGAGTTGCGGAAGAAAGAGGACGAGCTGCGGCGCGACATGGCGGACGGCATCGACTATGCTGCGGGAGAAATGACCGTGGCGGAGCTGGTTGATCGCTACATGAATCTAAAACGGGGCTTGAAGCAAAATTCGCTGCGGTCTTATGGCTCTGCGGTCAAACGGATTCACGCCGACCCATTCGGACAGAAGCCGATCAAAACCGTAAAGCTCTCCGACGCAAAGGGCTGGTTCGTGTTCCTGCACGACAGCGGCATCAAGCAAAACACCATCGGTGTGCTGCAAAGCGTTGTCAGACCGGCATTTGAAATGGCGGTGGATGATGACATCATCCGCAAGAACCCGTTCAAGTTCAAGCTGTCTGATGTGGTGCCGAAGGATGCCTATGTACGCGATGCGCTGACCAAGGAGCAGCAGGAGAAGTATCTGCAATTCGTGCAGGACTGCGGCGGGAATTACTATGATGACATTGTGATTCTGCTGGGAACCGGCTTGCGTGTGAGCGAGCTGTACGGTCTGACACGGGCAGATATTGACTTCGACCGACGCTGTATTCACGTTCGGCGGCAGCTATGCCGGACGGCGGAGAAGCCCTATTTCGTCACGCCGCCCAAAACCAAAAGCGGCATCCGAAACGTCCCCATGACGGACGCGGTTTACATGGCACTGATGCGGGTGGTGAAAGCCAGAACCGCCCCGAAGGTGGAATTGCTGGTGGACGGTTACAGCGGTTTTCTCTTTCTGGACAAGTCCGGGATGCCGAAGGTCGCGATGCACTTGGAGAACTATATGCGAGGTTTGCAAGCACGATTTGAAAAGGCATACGGAAAGTCTGTCCCTCGGATCACGCCTCATGTGCTGCGCCATACCTTCTGCACCAACGTCCAACAGGCGGGACTTGACGTGAAAAGCCTGCAATATCTGATGGGACATTCCAACGCCAGTGTGACGCTGGATGTCTACACCCACAGCAGCTTTGATTCCGTCGAGAGAGCCTTTGAACAGATCGCCAGCAACCTGTAATTTTCATTGTACGAAGTTGGCTGGCTTACGCCACAACTTACGCCAATTCCCTGTCAAGTGGCGTAGATTTGCGTAGAAATGTGTGAATTTCATCAAAATCAAGGAAGCGTCAAAAACGGGTTCAAAGCCTTGATAACTCTATGAAAATCTGCGTTTTCCGTTATATTTGTTTTGCTTCAAAAAGTTGCGGTTTTGAAGGGCGGCATGTACTAAGAGACACCGCAAAGCCTTGAAAATAAAGGGCTTTTCCGTGGCAATCTGATGAATTTACCACAAATTTACAACAATTGCCAACGAAAAAGCGCCGAGATATGTATGAAGCTACCGCCTGCATTTTGCAGGCGGTAGCTTTTTTTGCAATTTCTCTATACAAAAGATTAGCCGATTTTTTGCTTGCAGGGGAAGCATCCGGTTTTGGCAGAGATATTCCCCTCAGTCCGTCAGCTTGACGCAGTCGGCAGGGCGGCCGGAGAGCATTTCCAGACCGTGACCGATGGCGGGCAGCACCGCCTCCAGATTCTCCTTAGCCGCCTTGGGGGAGCCGGGGAGGTTCAGGATCAAGGTCCCCTTCCGGATGCCCGCCTGCGCCCGGGACAGCATGGCCCGGCTGGTGATCTGCATGGAGGCATAGCGCATGGCCTCCGGGATGCCGGGAGTCAGCCGGTCGCACACGGCAAGGGTAGCCTCCGGGGTCACGTCCCGTGGGGCGAAGCCGGTGCCGCCGGTGGTTACAAGCAGTTGAATGTTACCGCCGTCGGCCATCTGCCGCAGCGCCGCTTCGATCTGCGCCTGTTCGTCCGGCACCACATCGGTCCGAACCACCTCATAGCCTGCGTTTTTCAGCAGCTCTGCCACCAGCGGGCCGCCCTCGTCGTAGCGCTCGCCCCGGGAAACACGGTCGCTGACCGTCAATACAGCAGCACGATACATACGATCATCTCCTCATTTCAACAGTAGAATATCCCTTGGCTGGATGGCGATCCAAAGCCCCTCCGGGCGGTTCAGCCGCCGCCAATCATCCCGTTCCAGTTCCATCCGCAGGAGGGGGGCACCGGACGCGGCTCCCTCCGGCCGCAGCAGGACGATGGTGGTGAATACATCCTGAATGACCCGCTCCACCGTGCAGTAGAAGGCGTCCGGGGTGCCCTCCGGCACCGTCATCACGTGTCTTGCCCGGATGCCTGCCTGACAGATGTCCGCCGGGACCGGCTTGCCGCAACTCAGTGTCAGGCCCCACGCAGGCAGCGTTACGGCGCTGCCTGCCGGTACGGCCTCCACGATGTTCTTGCATCCGGAGAGCCGGGCGGCGGCCTCCGTTTCTGGCTCGTGAAACAGCTGCCGCAGAGTGAAGGTTCCTTGCGAGGCCCCCTGATCCAGTACGCACACCCGCTTGCAGTTGCGGAACACCTCGCCCCGGTCATGGGACACCCATAAAATCGGTCCGGAGAAATTCTCCAGAAAATCGGACAGCTTCAGCTCCAAGTCCCATTTCAGATAGCTGTCCAGCGCGGAAAACGGCTCGTCCAGCAAAATGACCTCCGGCTGGGAGCAGAGAATCCTTGCCAGCGCCACCCGCTGCTGCTGTCCGCTGGAAAGCTGGGCGGGATACCGCTTTTCCAGACCCTCCAGCCGAAAGTGGTGGAGGGTCGCCGGCAGTGCAGCGTTTTTTTCCGCCTTGGAGCCGGAGCGGATGCCGCAGAGGATGTTTTTCTCCACCGTCATGGTGGGGAACAGGGCGTAATTCTGGAATAAATACCCCACCCGGCGCTGCTGGGGCGGCAGGGCGATCCTGGCCTCGCTGTCAAACAGCACCCGGCCGTTCAGCACGATCCGCCCCCGATCCGGGGTCATGATCCCCGCGATGCATTTGAGGGTCATGCTCTTGCCGCAGCCGGAGGCCCCCAGCAGGGCCAGCGTTTCCGTCTCCGCCTGAAAGCGGACGTTCAGATGGAAATTCCCCAGCTGCTTTTCAATCTCCACAAGCAGGCTCAAGCCGTCCCCCTCCTTTTCCCGCCGGATACCAGAAAGTCCCGGCGTTCCAGCATATTCACCGTCAGCAGCACCACGGCGGAGATGCTTAGGTTGACCATTACCCATTTCATAGCCAACGCGTCATTGCTGGTCTGCCAAAGCTGGTAGACCGTGGTGGAGATGGTGGCGGTCTTGCCGGGGGTGTACCCGGCGATCATGCTGGTAGCGCCGTATTCACCCAGGGCCCGGGCGAAGGCCAGCACCGTTCCCGCTAAGATGCCCTGCCGGCAGCAGGGCATCCGGATGTGCCAGAAAATATAGGCGTTGGAAAGGCCCAGTGTCTGTCCGGAGTAGGCCAGCGTCTCGTCAAAGGATTCGAAAGCTCCGCGGGCGGTGCGGTACATCAACGGGAAGATCACCACGGCGGTGGCAAAGATGGCAGACCACCAGGTCATCACCACCTTTACGCCGAAATGACGCAGCAGCCACGCGCCGAGGATCCGCTTTGGCCCCAGCAGCCGCAGCAGCAGATAGCCGATGACGGTGGGGGGCAGCACCAGCGGCAGCGTCAGCACCACGTCCAGAACGCCCTTCACCAGCCGGGGCAGGCGGGCGATATAGTACGCCGCGAAGATCCCGGCGAAAAAGACGATCACCGTGGAAATAGCCGCCACACGCAGCGAGTTCCATAGGGGAAACAGGTCCATAAGTTACCTCCTGAGGGGGAAGGGATGGGGAGACCGGCGGTCCGCCGCCGTATCAGCAGCGGGCAAGCGATTATCGTCGGCCTTTTCAGAAAAAATTCTCGGTCAAGCGGCGGAGAAGCCCACGGACTCAAACACGGTCATGGCCGCATCGGTCTGGAGATAGGCCAGGAAGTCCTGGGCGGCGTCCTCCTTGTCCCCCTTGAGCACGGCGGCGGGGTAGATGACCTGACCGCACATTTCGGCAGTGGCGCTGTCCACCACCGTCAGACCGGCGGAGTGGGCGTCGGTGGCGTAGATGATGCCGCAGTCCACAGCGCCCTCACTGACCTGAGAGGCAACCTCCTTCACGTTGTTGCCGTAGGTCAGCTTATTTGCGACGGAGGTCTCGTCGATGCCGTAGTAGTTGAAGATCTTCAGGGTGTACTGACCCACGGGCACATCGCTGTTGCCGATGGCCAGCATCACATCGCCGTTCTTCAGCAACTCGGCAAGCTGATCAAAGCTCTCAATGCCCTTGGGATTGCCGGCGGGAACGGTGAGCGTCACCTTGTTTTCCAGCAGGTCCACACGGCTGTCGGTGACGATGAGGTCAAGCCCGTCGGGGTTCTTCTCGGCATCACCGATGAGGCTGCCGTCCATGGCGTTCATCTGCTTGGGTGCGGCGGAGATGAACAGATCGCAGTCCGCGCCCTCCTTGATCTGGGTGAGCAGCTTGCCGGAGGAATCGAAGTTATATGTAACGGTCACGTTGGGATTATTCTGCTCGTACATTTCCTTGAGCTGGTTCATGGTCTCCGTCATGGAGGCGGCGGCGAACACGATCAGCTCCACCGGCTTACCGGCAGGGGCTTCCGCGGGGGTATTATCCGTGGTCTGGGAATCGTTGGCAGCGTCGGCGGCAGGTTCCGTCTTGGAGCCGCAGGCGGCAAGGGACAGGGTCAGGCACAGGGCCAGCAGCAGGGACAAAAACTTTTTCATCTGAATACTTCCTTTCATTGCGATTAACATGTTTACTCCGCAAGGAGCAAATCACGTGATACTCATTTGAGATAAACGCTTTTTGAAAAGGAAGAGCGCCGGGGCGCTCTCACTTTTTACCGTCCAAAGGGACAATCAGGCCAGTGGCAGGGCTTGCAGCCCAGGCACAAACCTCCCTCACCCATCACGGCGAAATCCGCCTTGGTCATCTCCACGCCCGCAGCAATGCGGGGCAGGGCCAGGTCGAAAATGGTGGCTCCGGCATACATGACGCAGCCAGGCAACCCCATCACAGGCGTTCCATCTTCAAAATACCCCAGCAGGAACATGGCACCGGGCAGCACCGGGGCGCCATAGGTAACGATCCGTGCACCACTCTGCTTGATGCCGCCGGGGGTGTTATCATCCGGGTCCACGCTCATGCCGCCGGTGCACAGGATCAGGTCCGCGCCGGTTTTCCTGGCTTCGCCGATGGCATTAGCTACGTTTTCCACGCCGTCGCCGGAATAGGCGGTGGAGATGGTCTCGATACCATAGGCCGCCAGCTTCTCCTTTACCACAGGGGTGAAGGTGTCCTGAATGAGCCCCTTCTTCACCTCGCTGCCAGTGGCCACGATGGCGGCGGTTTTCTTCACATAGGGCAGCAGCTCCAACAGAGGGCCGGCGCCTGCTGCCTGCTCGGCGGCTTGCAGTGTTTCCTCCTTGATGATGAGAGGGATGACCCGCATTCCAGCCAGCTTGTCGCCCTTTTTCACGGCGGTATTGCCCTTCCGGGTGGCGATCATCACATCCTCCCGGGAGTTGACGGCGATGAGCCGCTGGCTGTCCACCCGGAACAGGCCGTCACAGGCGGCTCGCAGCTCGATCTTGCCCTCTTTCGTCTCACTGCGGAGCATGTTCTCCTGACCGCACAGGGCCAGCAGCCGCTCCGCCGCATCGTTTTCGTGGACCATGCCCGGAGTCATCTCCCAGACATACAGGTTCTCCTTGCCCATGCTCAGCAGCACGGGAATATCGTCCTCTGTGACGATGTGGCCCTTGCGGAACCGGGCGTCCTTATATTGATCCTTGATGATCTGAGTCATATCGTGGCACAGCACGTGGCCCACGGCCTCCTCTGTTCGGATCAGCTTCACTTCAGCACCTCAATTTCGTCTCCGGGCCTGACAACGCCCTCTTTTACCACCACGGCGAAGATGCCCTCCGTGGGCATGACGCACTTGCCTACCGCCTTTTTGATGGCGCAGTCATTGTGGCACTCTTTGCCGATCTGCGTCACCTCAACCTCCGTCCCGCCGATCCGCAGGTGGGTCCCCACGGGCAGGCCCTTGAGGTCGATGCCCTCCGTGTTGATGTTCTCCGCGAATACGCCGGGGTCCAGAGCGATGGGGGAGCGGGGGCGCATGGTGTCGATGCTTTCCTCCGCCAACAGAGAGATCTGACGGTGCCAGTCGCCCGCGTGGGCGTCCCCCACGATGCCGTGGCGCAGCTTCAATTCAATTTCCGGGACGGGCTTTTTCAGTGTTCCCTTTTTCTCGCTGATATTGACGGATACGACCTTTGCCATGGTTCTATCAGTCCTCTCGCTTATAGTCTCCGCTCTTGCCGCCGGATTTTTCCAGCAGGCGGATGTTGGTGATCTCCATATCCTTCTGCACCGCCTTGCACATATCGTAAATGGTGAGGGCCGCCACGGAAACGGCGGTCAGTGCCTCCATCTCTACGCCGGTGACGCCGGTGCAGGTGACGGCGGCCTGAATTTCCACCATGCACGGTTCATCAGACAGGTGGAACGTGATGTCGATGCCCGTCAAGGGCAGGGGGTGGCACATAGGGATCAGCTCCCAGTTGTGCTTGGCGGCCTGGATGCCCGCCACCTGGGCCACCGCCAGCACGTCCCCCTTTTTCAGGGTGCCGTTTTGGATGTGGGCCATGGTTTCCGGGGAAACGTGGATCTCTCCGGCCGCCACCGCCCGCCGGTGGGTCACGGCTTTCTCCGTCACGTCCACCATCCGTGCGCGGCCCTGCTCGTTGAAATGGGTCAGTTCTCCCATGGTTCAGCCTCCGATCTCATTCATGGTCCGGGGCGTGTCGCTGGCATGCTCTGTCAGGTGGTGCCCCTTGGGCTTTTGCAGGATGCCCCGTAGGATGGCGTCCTCCAATTCCCTGCCGTGAAGTCCCCGGAGGGAGATTTCCTCCCGGCTGTGGAGACAGCCCTTCAGCTTGCCGTCCGCCGTCACCCGAATGCGGCGGCACGCTCCACAGAACTCGTGGCTCATGGGGGTGATCAGCCCCACAGTCCCCATGGCTCCCGGCAGACGGTACCGTCGGGCCACGCCGTTGGGTTCGATTTCTTCCAGCGCCGGGAATCGGTTCAGAATCTCCGTTACCGGCAGAAAGCGTTCCTTTGGCCATGCCGCACAGGGCCCCATAGGCATCAGTTCGATGAACCGCACCTCCCAGGGGTGCTCTTTCGTCAGGCTCAGAAAATCCTCGATCTCGTCATCGTTCACGCCGCCCATCAGCACAGTGTCCAGTTTCAAATTCTGAAATCCGGCGTCCTCCGCTACCCGGATGCCCGCAAAGGCGTCCTCCAGATTTCCACGACGGGTGATTTCCCGGAATCGCTCCGTCCGCAGGGTATCCAGACTGATGTTCAGCCGGTCCACTCCAGCCTCCCGCAGGGGCTTTGCCAATTCCGGCAGCAGGCTGCCGTTGGTGGTGAGGCAAAGCTCCTTCAGTTCCGGGATGGCCCGCAGCGTTTGGCAGATGTCCAGAATCCCTCGCCGCACCAGCGGTTCTCCGCCGGTCAAACGGATCTTCTGGACTCCCAGCTTCACCGCCGCCCGGGCGATCTCGCCGCATTCCTCTACGGAGAGGACGGCCCCATGGGGACCCTTTTCCACGCCGTCCGCCGGCATACAGTATTGGCATCGGTAATTGCAAAGGTCCGTTACCGACAGCCGCAGATAATCAATTGTCCGGCCATATTGATCGATCATCGCATTACTTCCTATCGTCCCAAGCTGCGGCCCGGAATTTCTCCGGGCGTGTTCGCCGGGGGCACACGGCCCGCAGCAGCGTCCGGCCGCCAAGTTTTCTAAGGTTGACCTTTATTATAGCAGATATTTCCTCAAAATACAAACCCCTTTTCCGCGGCTGGAGAAGGGCGGCGCGGCATGAAAAGCGGGTCCGGCTTGGAGGACTGTTTCACGAGAAGAAAATGCCCGCTGTGGTGTAAAAAATTCCGGCTGTTCGCAGCGATAAATTTTAACCGGATTGTAGCATCTTGTTCACAATTTGTTCATGATTGCAAAGTGACTTTCCGCTATGGTAGGTTTATAGAAGTATACATGGATGTTAAACTGAATTTAGGAGGTTTTTTATGAGACGGTTTTTCAGAAAACGGCTTCCGGCCTTTCTACTGACGCTGGTCATGGTCATGACGCTGGTCCCGGCTGTGTCCGCAAAATCTTCGGCAGATATTGAGTACAAAGTGGATGCTGGTGAGGTAGTGAACTTTGATATTTCAAAGTTTACAGATTATTATGACGAGAACAGAGATGATAACCTTTCCTATTTGAGATTTACAAGCGCGTCTGGCTTAGACAGCTGCGGCCAATTGTACGCTTATGATTATAGTCGTGATGAGGTCACCTTAGATGAGGATGACTTGGGATCGGCATATTTTTATGTATCCAGAAGCGACATGAGCCGTGGTGACTACCGCTTAAACGGCATGAATTTCCTTGCGGGGAAACGTTCAAATGGGGAAATGGTTGACTTGACCTTCCAAATGCGCGGTGACAATGGCGGTAAGCTTACTGGTATACTGAGAATTGTAATCGGAAAGACTTCCGGTTCCTCCAAGGGTGACATCACCTACACAGTGAAGCCCGGCGAGGAAGTTGGATTTAGCGATGAAGATTTCAGTAATGCCTATGACAAGGCTGGCGGCTCCGGCACGATGAAGTATGTGGCATTTGAAAAGCCTTCCTCTGATTACAGTGATGCCGGTACCATTTACTCCCGGTATGGTAAGCGGAATGCAACCTCTTTTACCCGCTCTGAACTGGACGATTACAAGTTCTACTACGGTGACAGCGACTACGGCGACTACGATTTGGACGAACTGAGCTTTGTGGCAGACAAGTCCTTCTCCGGCAGCGTGGAGCTGAGCTTTACCGCCTATGGCGGCACCGGTACCCGGACCAACCAGAATGTCACCGGTACTCTGGTCATTGCCACCGGTAAGACTGGTTCGTCCACGACCAAGGGTGATATCACCTATACGGTGAAGGCCGGAGACGAGGTCGCCTTTGACGATGACGATTTCGAGAAGTTCTACAACAACAGCAGCTGCTCCGGCACTCTCAAGTATGTGGAGTTCAGCCGGCCCGACAGCGCGTTCAACAATGCCGGTACCCTCTATTCCCGGTACGGTAAGCGGAATGAGACTGCCTTTGCCCGCTCCAGCCTCAGCAGCAATAAGTTCTACTACGGTGACAGCGACTATGGTGACTACGATCTGGACGAGCTGAGCTTTGTGGCGGACAAGTCCTTCTCCGGCAGCGTGGAGCTGAACTTCACTGTCTATGGCGGCACCGGCACCCGAACCAACCAGAACGCTGCCGGTACACTGGTCATCACCACCGGTACATCTGCGGTAACATCCCGATATGTGGGCAACATCCGCTACAATACCACGCCCAACACCGCCCTGCAGATCAACGCCAATGACATTGCCCGCCTTTTCCGTAAGTACACCTCTGGCGGGTCCTTGCAGTATCTGACGCTGACCAGTGTACCCGCTACCGGCAGTCTATACTACAACTATTACAATGCCAGCAAGTACGGCGCGACGCGGACGCAGCTCACCGCTTCTATGGCGGGCAGTATGATTTTCTCCTACAGTCCCGCCTCTGCATCGGAATATGACCTCTCCGAGCTGACCTACATCCCCAGCGGCAGCAATTACTGCACAGCCCTCACCTTTACCGGATACAGCAGCAGCGGAACGGCTGTTTCTGCAACCATTCTGATCAGCGTGACGGCTTCTCCGGTGTCTGAGGTTTACAGCGTGACCACCAAGGGCACCTCCGTGAACTTCCCGGCCAACTCTGTGTATTCCGCGGTGGCATCCGCCACTGGCTTCGGCCTTAGCAGCATCCAGCTGCTGGAGCTGCCTGCCTCCACTGCCGGTGTTCTGTACGTTGGCTCCTATGCGGCGGATACCACCAGCGCTTACAGCTACGGCAGCGACACTGATTCCATGAGCCAGCTGCGCTTCATTCCCAACAGTGGGTTCACCGGTTCTGTCTCTATTCCCTATGTGGCATTGAGCAGCAGCGGCACCGCTTTGGGGGCCGGTGTGGTCTCCATCGGCGTGGTGGACAGCGTGAAGAAGTTTACGGATATCTCCACCTCCACCTGGTGCTATAAGTATGTTACGGAACTTGCCAGCGCCAATGTTATCTCCGGCTACAGCAACGGAACGTTTCAGGAGAAGAATACCATTACTTACGGCGCGGCCCTGAAGCTCATCATGCTGGCGGCGGGCTACGGCGAGCAGGCCCCCACGGTGAAGGGCAGCCCCTTCAGCGGCTATCTGGCGAAGGCCAAGGCTGCCGGACTGGTGTCCGGCAATCCCAAGCTGAACGGGCCTATCACCCGTTTGCAGATCGCGCAGATCGCCGCCAAGGCGTTGAAGCTTTCTACCGCCGGTCTGCCCAGCAAGAAGCCCTTTACCGACACCAATGACGTCTATGTGCAGGCGCTGAATGCCGCCGGTATCATTGAGGGGTACTTCTCCAACGGCACCAGCACCTATAAGCCCAACAACACCCTGACCCGCGGTCAGGTCTCTGCCATCGTGTGGAGAATGAAAAATTCCGTACAGTAAAAACAGAATACTTGTGGAACCACGCGGTCAGCCGAGAGGCTGACCGCGTGGTTTTTTAGGTCGATAGAACGCATGACTGCAAGGTAACCGTCAAAGCTAACGGCGTATAGACTCCTATGGGATAATAGTGGTGGGACGTTGCGCAACGTTCCACCACT
>ENA-USYP01000763-USYP01000763.1-human-gut-metagenome-genome-assembly--contig:-NODE-763-length-28932-cov-7.153388_pt1 | contig 28932 bp, 27 predicted proteins | sample MGYA00250065_ERZ773512 | MGnify/ENA primary metagenome ERZ773512 (study PRJEB29103, sample SAMN06112003) | human gut metagenome | biome: human gut; feature: ankylosing spondylitis patient; material... | reverse complement strand
AGGCTTTGCCGGGATGCAGATTCTGGAGGGCATACTCTCTTTCTTCCCAGTCATTCCCGAGAAGTGGAACAGTTACTCTTTCCAGATAAATTATCAGGGACGTACACTTCATATGCATGTAGGCAAAGAAATAAATATTTCACTTATTGCCGGAGAAGAACTGAACATACAAGTATATAAAAACGTTTATAAGCTCAAATTGGGCACCGATTTGTTGCTCAGGATAGAGGAGTAGAAGCCTGTATCATTAACAACGCGTAACAAAATAAACCGGGAGAACAATTATCTGTTTTTCCGGTTTTATGTTTTTATACCTAAACGAACAACTATACATTAGTATGAAGAAAATCTATTTGTTCGCCATCGGCGTGATGCTGCTTGCCACATCATGCGGGCACAAGAAAGAGGGCGATGCCACCCTGATCCGACCTGTCAAGACAGCTACTGCCAGCTCCCAATCGGTCATCCGGAAAGACTTCTCCGGTATTGTAGAAGCCGTAGAATACGTGAAACTAGCCTTCCGCGTCAGCGGTCAGGTCATAAATCTGCCTGTGGTAGAAGGCCAGCGGGTAAAGAAAGGACAGCTGATCGCTGCCATTGATCCGCGTGACATTTCCCTGCAATACGCCGCCGACAAAGCCGCTTACGAGACTGCCGCAGCACAGGTAGAACGTAACAAACGCCTGTTGGGACGCCAAGCTATCTCCGTGCAGGAATATGAAATCAGCGTTGCCAATTATCAAAAGGCAAAGTCAGCTTATGAATTATCCAGCAATAATATGCGGGATACCAAACTTACCGCTCCCTTCGACGGTTCTATTGAAAAACGTCTGGTAGAAAACTATCAGCGCGTGAACTCTGGGGAAGGCATTGTACAACTGGTGAATACACAAAAACTCCGTATTAAATTCACCGTACCGGATGATTATCTCTATCTACTTCGGGCAAAGGACGTAACATTCAAAGTGGTATTCGATACCTATCCGGGCACGGTATTCAATGCAAAACTGGAAGAATATCTGGACATTTCTACAGCCGGAACAGGTATTCCGGTAACTATTACGATTGAAGATCCTGCTTTCAACCGTTCCCTATACGATGTGAAACCGGGATTTACATGCAAAATCAAGCTGGCTTCGGACGTGGCTCCCTTCCTGGAAGAAAAGCTTGTGAATATTCCGCTCAGTGCCATATTCGGTGAAAGCGAGAACCAGAAAACCTATGTGTGGGTAGTAAAAGATAATAAGGTAAGCAAGCGGGAAGTAACCGTATACTCTCCTACCGGAGAAGCCAATGCTCTTATCTCTGCCGGTATACAGCCGGGAGAAACTATTGTAATTGCCGGAGTGCACCAACTGGTGGACGGACAAACGGTGAAAGTTATCAATTAGACTACCAACCACTGCGACCTTGAGGTCGCCCAAATATAAATCATATGAATTTAGCTAAATATGCATTAGACAACACCAAGATTGTTTATTTCTTCCTGGCTGTGTTGCTAATCGGCGGTATACTATCATTCGACCGGTTGGGAAAGAAAGAGGATGCCCCCTTCGTTATCAAGTCAGCGGTCATAATGACCCGCTACCCGGGGGCAGAACCAGCAGAAGTAGAACGACTGATTACCGAACCGATCTCCCGCGAGATACAGTCGATGAGTGGTGTATATAAAATTAAATCGGAGTCCATGTACGGACTATCCAAGATAACATTCGAGCTTCAACCTTCCCTTTCCGCAGAATCCATTCCGCAGAAGTGGGACGAATTGCGCCGCAAGGTGCTCAACATACAACCGCAACTACCCGCCGGTGCTTCCGTTCCCACGGTATCGGATGATTTCGGCGATGTATTCGGTATATACTATGGCTTGGTTGGCGATGACGGTTTCTCTTACGAAGAAATGCGCAACTGGGCAGAACGTATCAAAACCCAGGTTATCACTGCTGATGGGGTAATGAAAGTAGCCTTGTTCGGTACACAAACCGAGGTGGTGAATATCTATATATCCGTCAATAAACTGGCCGGTATGGGTATAGATCCGAAACAAGTAGCAAGCCTGTTACAATCGCAAAACCAAATTATCAATACAGGTGAAATCAATGCCGGTGAGCAACAACTGCGCATTGTTGCCAACGGAACCTATACTACCGTTAATGACATCCGGAACCAAGTGATTACCACTCCGGGCGGACAGGTGAAACTGGGCGATATCGCCGTCATTGAAAAAGGATATATGGATCCTCCCGGCAATATCATGCACGTCAACGGAAAGCGTGCCATAGGTATCGGTGTTTCCACCGACCCGACAAAAGATGTAGTAAAGACAGGAGAACTGGTAGATCAGAAACTGGCTGAACTTCTTCCCCTTATTCCGGTAGGGTTGGAATTGGAAAGTCTGTATCCGGAAAATCTCATAGCTCAGGAAGCAAATAACGGTTTCATCATTAACCTGATAGAATCCCTACTCATTGTAATCGTTATCATCATGCTGGTGATGGGGCTGCGTGCAGGTATACTTATCGGCAGTTCGTTGATATTCACCATTGGCGGTACGCTACTCATCATGTCTTTCATGGGAGTAGGATTGAACCGTACTTCACTGGCAGGTTTCATCATTGCCATGGGTATGCTGGTGGATAATGCTATCGTAGTGACAGACAATGCGCAAATAGCCATTGCCCGAGGTATAGACCGGCGAAAAGCATTGATAGATGGAGCTACCGGACCGCAATGGGGATTACTTGGCGCTACGTTCATCGCCATTTGTTCATTTCTGCCGTTGTACCTCGCCCCTTCTGCCGTAGCGGAAATCGTAAAACCCCTGTTTGTCGTACTTGCCATTTCTTTGGGATTAAGCTGGATACTGGCACTCACACAAACCACCACTTTCGGTAACTTTATTCTGAAAGCCAAATCCGGCGATACCAATAAAGACCCGTATGATAAACCTTTCTATCACAAGTTCGCCTCTATCCTCGGAGTACTTATCAAGAAGAAGACTCTAACACTGGGTAGTATGGTAGTCCTGTTTATCATCTCACTGGTCATCATGGGAATGATGCCTCAAAACTTCTTCCCTTCACTGGATAAACCCTATTTCCGTGCCGATATATTCTACCCGGACGGTTACAGCATCCGTGACGTGGAAAAGGAAATGAAACAGGTGGAAGCGCACCTCCTGCAACAACCGGAAGTGAAACGCATATCCACCACATTCGGAAGTACGCCGTTACGTTACTATCTGGCATCTACTTCCGTCGGTCCCAAGCCCAACTTTGCTAATATACTTATCGAACTGACCGACAGTAAATATACAAAGGAATACGAAGAGAACTTCGACCAGTATATGAAGGCAAACTATCCGAATGCCATAACCCGTACCACTTTGTTTAAGCTATCGCCTGCGGTAGATGCCGCCATTGAAATCGGCTTTATCGGTAATAATGTCGATTCACTGGTGATGCTGACCAACAAAGTTCTGGAAATCATGCATCGGGATGATGATCTCATCAACGTACGCAATTCATGGGGGAATAAGATTCCTGTATGGAAACCCGTTTACAGTCCGGAACGTGCCCAACCGTTAGGTGTCTCCCGGCAAAGTATGGCACAGAGTATTCAGATCGGTACAAGCGGTATGACATTAGGCGAATATCGTGAAGGCGATCAGGTGTTGCCCATCCTGCTAAAGGATAACACGGTCGATTCTTTCCGCATCAACGACCTGCGTACACTACCCGTATTCGGTACAACACAGGAAACCACTACCCTGGAACAAGTAGTCAGTGAATTTGATTTCCAATATAAGTTCTCGAATGTGAAAGACTATAACCGTCAGATGGTAATGATGGCGCAAGCCGATCCACGCCGGGGAGTAAATGCCATAGCAGCATTCAATAAGATATGGAAAGAAGTACAAGAAGAAATTCAGGTACCGGAAGGATACACCATGAAGTATTTTGGTGAACAGGAAAGTCAGGCAGAAAGTAATGCAGCATTGGCAGCTAACATGCCACTAACGTTTTTCTTAATGTTTATTACCCTGTTGTTCCTGTTCAAGACCTACCGCAAGCCAATTGTCATCCTATTGATGTTGCCGCTTATCTTTATCGGCATCGTACTGGGATTAATCTTGCTTGGTAAATCATTCGACTTTTTCTCTGTTCTCGGTCTACTGGGATTGATTGGTATGAATATCAAAAATGCAATTGTATTGGTCGACCAGATCGATATAGAAGCTGCTTCCGGAAAAACGCCGCTGAATGCGGTAATCAGTGCTACAACCAGCCGTATCATACCTGTAGCCATGGCGTCCGGAACTACGATTCTGGGTATGTTACCGTTGCTATTCGACGCTATGTTCGGTGGTATGGCGGCAACCATCATGGGTGGTCTGCTGGTAGCCTCAGCATTGACGCTGTTCGTGCTTCCGGTGGCATATTGCGCGATACATAAGATCAAAGGATAAACTCCGGATACTCTTAACTATTCGCTTAAATAAGAAATAAAGAGATAATTATGAAAAAGATAATAACCATACTTACATTACTTTGCAGCTTCGGACTGAAATCCGGAGCCCAGCAGTACTTAAGCCGCGAAGCATATCGTGACAAAGTAGAAGCCTACAGCCAAGTGCTGAAACAGCAGCGCCTGAAAACCAGGGCAAGCACTGAAGCGCGAAAAATAGCAAATACCGGCTTCCTGCCACAAATAGACATCACAGCCGAAGGTACCGCCAACCTCAACCACCTGGATAAGTGGAACAGTCCGAAAGGTGAATACCGCCCCTACACCTATCAGGCACTTGCAACTTTGGCACAGCCCCTCTATACGGGTGGTTCTCTAATAGCTCAGAAGCGCATGGCACAGGCTGACGAAGAGTTAAGCCAACTCACTACTGAACTAACTCTCGACCAAATTCATTATCAAAGCGATGCCGTTTACTGGAATGCCTCAGCCGCCTATGCCAGTCTTGAGGCTGCTGCTACATTTCAGGATATCATAAAGAAGCAGCACGATATTATTCAGGATCGTTTCAACGATGGCGCTATCAGTCGTACAGACCTGCTGATGATTTCCACCCGCCAGAAAGAAGCTGAATTGCAGTATATCAAGGCCCGCCAGAACTATACCCTTGCTCTGCAACAACTGAACATTCTGATGGGAGTAGCCCCCAATACCCCTGTAGATAGCCTAAGTGAAATCAGTATAGCCAGTGAACCCGTCGACATTCTTGGACTTGACGATGTACTCCCACGCCGTGCCGATTATGCCAGCACAACGGTAAACATTGCCCGGAGTGAAGCACAACGCCATGCCGCCCTCAGCAAGTACAATCCTCAGGTAAGCATGTTCCTTGCCACAGGTTGGGATACCGGTATCACGTACATGGGACAGGAAATCCCCCATACACCTGTAGCCGGAGTAAACGTCAGTATCCCCATCTTCCGCTGGGGGGCGCGTTTCAAGACAAACCGGCAACAGAAAGCATTCATTGGCATCCAGAAGCTGCAACAAAGTTATATCACTGATAATATTCTTGAAGAACTCTCCGCCGCCACTACCAAACTGACGGAAACGGAGCAACAAGTAAAGACAGCAAAAGAAAATATGGCTCTTGCCGAAGAAAACCTAGACCTTGTCACTTTCTCTTATAATGAAGGAAAATCCAGTATGGCAGATGTATTGTCCGCACAATTGTCGTGGACACAGGCTCATACGAACCTGATTAATGCATATCTGGCTGAGAAAATGGCAGTGGCAGAATACAGGAAAGTGATTAGTGAATAAAGATTCAGGCGCGGATTACGCGCATTACACAGATTTATTTCTTTATTGTAATGAAAGAATCCGTGTAATCCGCGTAATCCGCGCCTAAAAAGTCCGCGTTCGTCCGCCTCAATCCGCGTCGTCCGCGTATCTATTCTCCTTATCCCAAGAACGAGATCAGCACACCCGCAGCCACCGCCGAACCGATAACACCGGAGATATTACTGGACATACAGTAATTCAGCACATGGTTCTTCGGATCATACTTCGTAGCAATCTCATTGCACACACGGCTTGCCATAGGCACAGCACTCAGTCCTGTTGCACCGATCAGCGGATTGATCTTCTTCTTGCTGAACAGGTTGAATAGCTTCACAAAGAAGATACCACCTGAAATAGAAAGTGCAAATGCAAGGAAACCACCCACTACAATGCCGATAGTCGTCCAGTTCAGGAACGCTTCACTCGTCATTGTGGCACCTACACTCAGTCCTAAGAAAATAGTTGCCGCATTCATAATACTGTTCGCTGCCGCATCGAATAAACGACTGGTATCCGTACCGATTTCTTTTATCAAGTTACCGAACATCAACATACCAATCAAAGGCACTGCCGTCGGCACAAAGAGAGCAACGACCGTAGTTACTGCAATCGGGAAAATAATCTTCAGTACACGTAGGTTCTTGATTTCGGTTTTCGAAGGATAGAGTTTCTCTTGCTCCTTCATATTGATCATCAATTCCTTCTTCGAACAGAGTAATTTCACCACTAACGGAATAATTACCGGTACCAATGCCATGTAGGAATATGCTGCAATAGCAATCGGACCCAGCAAATGCGGAGCCAGCTTGATAGTGGTAAAGATAGCCGTAGGACCATCGGCACCACCGATAATACCCAATGCAGCCGCTTCTTGCGGTGTGAAACCAATCAACACAGCCACCAACAATACAGTAAAGATACCCAATTGCGCTGCCGCCCCAAAGATAGAGAGACGCAGGTTGCGAAGCATCGGTCCGAAGTCGGTTAACGCACCCACACCCATGAAGATGATAGGCGGCAGGAAGCCCGTCTTAATCAACATATAATAGATGAAGTTCATCAGTCCCAAGTCGTGTGCAATTTCATGCAACGGCATTTCCCAAATGTTCTTCATTACTCCATTTACCAAAACCATTCCATCCTGATCTGCCTGAATGACGCCCATTTCACCACCGGGAAAGTTGGCGATGAGCACACCGAAAGCGATAGGTACCAGCAATAACGGTTCGTAATGCTTCTTGATACCCAGATACAGCAGAATGAAAGCAATGGCATACATCACCAGAAACGACGGGTCAGCAATGATGTTGCTGAAGGCCGTCATATCGTAGAGTCTTGCAAATATTTCTTCCATCGCTGTTTATCCTATCTTCATTAATACATCATCTTCTGCAACAGAGTCACCCGAAGTAGCACAAATAGCCGTCACAGTACCGTCAAAATCGGCACGAATGGCATTGTATGTCTTCATAGCTTCAATGTAGCAAAGCAAATCACCTTTCTTCACTTTATCACCTACCTTTATCGGGGTCTCCTGGGCATTCTTCGTCAGGAAGAACTTGCCTTCCAACGGAGCAGGTACATCTTGTCCTTCACCTACGGGGGCTTCCACTTTCGCTGTAGCATCTGCCGGCAAATCAATATCACCATAAGCCACTGTCACGCGATAAGCCTGTCCATCCACCTGTACGGTAAGTGTTTTCGGTTTGGCGTCATCCAACGGAGACTTATTAAGTTCCGCCTTTCGTTTTTCCACATCTGCCAGGAAGTCTTCTTTTGCCTTGCCACTCTTGTATGCCTCATATTGCGCCGGATGCATGGCATATTCGAAGAGTTCTTCATCATCTTCACCCAAATCCCATTTGTTCTCTTTCATCATCTTACGATACTTATCGAGTGCATCCGGATAATTATCTTGTGGATTTCCGGTGAAGAACTTACGACCTTCACGTTCAGCTTTCTCTACGAGTTCAGGAGCTAATGTACCCGGCAGTTTACCCGCTTTACCCAACAGCATGTCCCAGATATCATCAGCAATCATACCCCAACGTTCCTTGCCTTTTTCCATAGCAATCACGTTCATCATCGCCAGATTCTTAACATACTGGCTGAATGGAGTTACCAACGGAGGATAACCTACACGCGGCCATACATAAGCCACTTCATTAAATAGCTTAATAAGCAACTGATCCTGCGTCATAAACGGCAAATTACGTTTTGCCTTATATTTATTGATGGATTCCAGATTAGACTCCAAGTCGGCCATCAAGCTACCCATCATACCACCCGGAAGTCCCGGACCGATCAGCAGGGAGTTCATCAAGCGGTTCTTCGGACTGATATACAAACCGAGGAAGTCATCCATAAATTCCTGAATCAATGCACGCACTTTCATGTATGCTTCCATATTCACCTCAGGAACCTGGAAACCTGCATCTTTCAGCATAGCCTGCACACTCAGCAAGTCAGCGTGTCCCGTACCCCACGACAATGGTTCCATACCCACGTCAATATAATCGCAACCTGCCTCGCAAACTTCGAGGATGCTTGCCATATTGAAACCGGGACCTGCATGACTATGATACTGAATAGGAATTTCGGGATGTGCAGCCTTAATATTGGCTACGATCTTGCCCAATGATACCGGGCGTCCGATACCTGCCATATCCTTAATACAGATTTCATCAGCACCCAGCTTAATCAGTTCCAATGCCATATTGGTGTAATACTCCACCGTATGGATGGGAGAATGAGTGATACAAAGTGAACACTGGGAAATCATTCCCGCTTCCTTTGCGTAAGTGATGGAGGGAGCAATATTGCGAACATCATTCAATCCGCAGAATGTACGTGTGATATCTGTTCCCTGAACTTTCTTTACTTTATAAAACAGCTTACGCACATCGGCAGGCACGGGACTCATGCGAAGACCATTCAATGCGCGGTCCAACATATGAGTTTGTATACCGGCTTCGTGGAACGGTTTCGTCCATGCACGTACAGCTTTATTAGGATTTTCACCAAACAATAAATTTACCTGTTCAAAACCTCCGCCATTGGTTTCTACGCGGGCAAAACAGCCCATTTCAACAATAGCTGGAGCAACCTTTACCAGCTGGTCTACGCGGGGCACATATTTTCCGGCACTCTGCCACATGTCCCTGAACACCAGACTGAACTTAATTTCCTTTTTCATACTAAATAAATAGGTGTGTGTTTTTTATTAAAGATTATCATTTTATTTTCTCGACCTTAGCTACTTTACCCTTGCCTTGTGTCACCACTGTTACAGCGGCACTGATAGCAGCCAAAATGTTTCCGGGAATTGCGGCAGGACCTTGCGCACCTTTCTTATCCGGCACCACCTCTTCAGGGGCGTACTTGTTTACCAGAAGAATAAGTCCTTTACCTAAGTAGATTACAATCAGCAGGATACAGAACACTGTTACCATACCTACCGCCATCAGCAGAAGCGCTGTGTTGAGATTTTCCATATTATAAATTATTAGTTATTCGGTCCGTTTTATCAAAAATCGTCCGAAATTACGGATTCTTAATGAAATAAAATAGAAAAATAACACTAAAAGATGCTAAAACGAAAGTTTCCATGCTTTCCCTTCAAACGGAGGGATTGCATGGAAACCATCTGTCACAAGTCAGGAAATATCAGAAATTACCAACTTGCCGGAACCGGGAGATTAGCCCAGCGGATCGTCCTCGATGCCGCCGTCGCCACTGCCACCTTGGTTGCCGGAATCGCCGCTACCACTGCTAGTAGTACTTTTGCCCCACTCTTCCCAAACAATCTTCGTATTCACCATGCTACGGGTAGTCACCTGACGACCACTGTTACGTTCCACTTCGGGAAGAAAGCGAACGCGTACCCCGTTAATCAGCGAAGCACTCACCTCCGCAGCCGTCGGTACTCCTCTTTTAGCGGAAGCAGCCGTGTAATAGAAAGTGCCCACACCGTCTATTTTCACTGTACGTCCCTGTCCCATATAACTACTTAATACCCGTCCAAGATTTTCCATCACCGCATACGTGTCACCACGAGTCACGGTAGAGATGACAGACAGCTCGTCTGCCACTTCGCGGGTAGTAACCGCCTTACCCCAGGTTACTGATTGAGGATACCATAAATTGTTTACTTTCTTCTGAATTCTTCTAAAAAATGCCATAATCGTAATGTTTTAAATGATTAATTTAATAATGTATATTCTATACTCTTTTATCTCATCCAAGAAGCAGAAGTTTTCAGCGTGAGGCCTCAACGATTCAGCTATCTGCTTTTCTCAAATTCGATGTTGCAAAGTTAGGGTGAGAAACAAGAGAAAACAAGAAAATGACATCTACAACCAATTCACATAAGTCACTTAAAAACAAAGGATTACAAAAATAGCATCTCTACAAGAGAATGTAGAATAGAAGCATAAAACAAGAAGAATAGAACGACAATCTCTACAAGTAAAAGACGTAAGTTACTGATAATGAAGTCACCTATTTCTTCTCGCCTCTACAACAACAGTAACAACCAAAAGCATATACTGCAATTATATTTGTACAAGATTTCTGATTCAAATTCTTTATTAATACAAATGTTTTTCCTGTCATTGAAGTTTATGTACACTGTTTCTCGAACTAATCCTTCCCATTCATTCCAATAACAACACCTGACTTTAGCCATGTTTCCTATTAGTTCAACCCCTGGTAGAATATCACCGATTATATTCGAGACATCGACCTTTGAAAACATATTTTCCCGACAAAAGCCTAAAAAGTTAGAAATATCTAATTTTGAGAAAACATATTGCCTGTTCCTATAATTGCCATGCACTCATTTCTGAACATGTAGCACCCACTTCATCAATTAAAAGTCTCTTTTTAAATGCTTTTGTTGAATGACCAGTATCAATATAAAACCAAGAGTCATCTCCTCTACCGACACACTGTGCAAAATGTATTTTCAGAATTCCATCAAAAGTCAATTCGTCCAAAATAGATAAAACGTCATGATTATATCCATCAGGCGGCATTGTTTTCTCATGCAGTAATTTCAAATACCTATGATATGCGCGACCTACCCAATCATACTCATTACTATCTTTGATTAAGGAGACAAGGCTCTTCGCCTTCATCCTCTTTATCGAGATTATTAAAATACTTGGTATCCTTTAGCGAAGTATCAAATAGAAAAGTCTCGTAAAGAGTTCAGACAGAATAAATACATCATCATGTCTAACCTTATTTTCGACTTTATCAATCTTTTTTCCTCGAGCTTCTTCATTTCTAATCAACGCATTAGGGTAGAATTTATCACCTTCCGACATTTCTCACATACAGACACAACACCTGCATAAGACAATGAACCAAGGCCTATATTTACTTTATACCATACAAGATTCTCGGATGAAATGCCACACTTCAGGCAAGGAATCTTCAATCAGCAGTCCTTACCTATCTATCTCCATCGCATCCTTATCCTTTTGAGAAAGTTTCTCCTCAAAACCTTTTCCATATACATCATCCAAAGTAAAAGCTGTTTTATGAGTTTTATTATATTGGGACAAGGTCACAACCCTACCCGAAGTAACATCTTGCACTTCATAAACCGGATGCGATCTTCTATCCTTTGAAGACAAGGGCTTTAGCCGATTTCTATAATACCTTTTTTTTAATGCGTTTATCGCAACAAAAAGCAATTCCACTGCAAAAAGAGGCAATAGAGGTGAGATTAAGATTCTTACCCACAAAGCTGGAGTTTTGCCAAATAAATTATCATCATCGTCATCGATACGTTTAGCTTTCTTATCCTTGACGTGTCCTACAATAATTCATACTATTGCTGATAGCGTAAGAATAGCATACACGACGCCCATAGTCAACCAAATATTCATAATACATTTTGATTGTATGAATCAGATAATCCACGTTTATATATCGTATAACTTTTCAATATCACTCAAAAGTTCATCATTCAACAGTTCTTTAATAGCTACATAAATGGCATGAGTTCCTTGCAATGCATTGTTCCACTCTGTCTCACAGACCGTATTCTTTATCTTCTTAAGAAGCATATTAACCAATTCCAAATCCCATTGAATACGAGGATTTCTTTGAAGAACAGTCCAATTCAAATCATCTTGATGCTGGATAATAAATTCTTTAGAAAGTGAAAGGTATGAATATAATGTAGCTCCCATCGCTTTATATTTTTCTATGGTCTTTCGTTTTATATCTTCTGTTATCATATACCTTGTACCTGCTATGTTTTGAAGTTTCATCAAAATTTCATCAATATCTTCAACTCCCATCTGCGCGAAAAAGCCTGGATTATTTAGCAAAAACTTTATTATATCACAACAACCATTATTCCCCCGACAATTCTCCAAATTCGCGATGTATTCAACTAATTCCCAATCCCATATTATAAACTCATTTTGAGCAAGTTCTCTTGAATATTTAGACAAAAAATAATCAGCAACCTTATGGAAATCAATATAACAAGAATATTGGGCAATATAATCAGGCCATTGTTTAAAGTAATTAATTTCTTCTAATGACGCTGCATCACAGAACAAGTTCAAAAGACTAAATATTTTACTATTCACACGCTTATTGTCATAATCAACTCGATATGACGTTTCTCCTATATCAAAATAGCTTCCTCTCCTTTTTATTATGCCTATATTTGTAATATAATACCAATCACGTGAATTTAGACTTCCACCAAGATTATTTTCATATACTGTAATCTGCCTATCATTTAATGGATAATATTTCCGTATAATATTACGAAAAAGCATCACTCCAACAACAGCTTCATCTAATATAAAATTCCGCAACATTGCCAATGATGCCATATTAACCTGCATCTGTCCAACGTCTTTAAGTCTCTGTATGTTATCAATATCCCATTGCAACTGCTTCAAATTTTGTATATTGTAAAGTAAATCATTAGCATTATTCATTGTTTTTTTCAAATTAAAATTCAATGAATTATTATAAATCAAAATTGTATTTTCCATATCATTATCCATAAAAGTAAAAAGTTCCTTTTTCAACTATTTCATTATTTAAATATTCCAGCACATCATTATGAAGAATCAAAGCAAAATCTAATATTTTAACATTTGAGCATATATCTTCAAAATATCCATTTTTAACAGCACCATCCAACCATTGTTTTCTCATAAACATATCATGAGGGAGTGAAACCATAGCCTGCAATTTTTCAAAGTCGCTATACTCCAACAACAAAACGTATTTTATAGCTAACGGAAAATGTTGCCAATCTGTAAAATCAATATAATTAGGTAAAAAACAATCCTTTTGCCTTAGCTATTGTACGACAAAAAGTTTGAGCTCCCAAATTTAAAATCAATATACGTTTATCCAACAAATTATAATCACGCTTATTGTAATTTAATCCACGTGATATAAAGTAATAGCCTAGTGTTGACAAAGTCTGAAAGATTTTCTGTTCATCCACAAGATCCAACAAATGCAAATATGCTTCTCCTAATGCACCCGCAGATTCGTCTGGAACTTTGGTAAGAAAATTAGGTTGAGTAAAAGTCAGCCTTAATATTCCTCCAAGATACATACTCGCTTCATGCTTATCAGTATAAAACAATTCATTTGCTTTATAACTATTGTGTATTACAATTTCAAGATTTGTCATAATCAATCAATATCATAACCATTATTAATAAGCCACTGACCTATTTCCCAGTCGCCATATTTATATGCCTTTTTATACCATTCAACCGCCTGTTCAACATCATCAGTCCCATAATAAAACACATCACCTATTATCGCATACGACATATAACGCTCGGGAGATATTCTAATCGCTTTCAAACATAAAGAAATCGACTCTTGTAGCTTTCCAGCCTTTTCATAATTACGAGCTAAATTCAATAACGCATCATCATCCTCTGGCATTAATTCTATTGCAAACTTATAATACCTATTAGCAAGTTCTATGTTTCCTTGTTTATCATATAGGACACCCCTATTATTTAACTCATCAGCTTTTTGAGCCATAAAAAACAATGCATCCCTCAATCCTAATGAAGCAGCTTCACGTAATAATTTTCCAGCTTCTCTATATTCTCCATTATAAAAAGACCTTTGCCCTTGTTCATAATAAATGTTTGCTTCCATATTACTTCTACAATTATTAAGACCAATAACAAGAAACTGTTTCATAATAATCCTCCCAAGTACATTGTACCGACATTTCTTCAGTGGTAGCTAACAAAAAATCATTCATCAACCTAAGCCACTCAACCTTAGCATTGCTTTTTTCATATTCTCCATTCCGATATGCCTTCTGGATATCTTCTTTTAAAACATCATAATAAGACGGATTAAAATAGAGGGTATTAACATTACCTACTATTGATTGTATATCCCCTTTACAAGGTCTAATAAACAACTTTTTCGCAAATGCTTGAAATAACATTGCAAGTTCTTGACCGTCAAACACCAGTCTTTTGACTTTCATACTATTAGATTTTACATCTTCCCAGCTCCAAAGAAGACATTTATACAAACAGAAACGTGGAACTACGTACCCACTATCTGTAACTGAAGGTCCTAGGAAAACCTAAACACACGAATAGATGGACAGCAGCCCCACGCTGGAACCAGCGTAGGAAACAACTATGCCATTCTGTGTGTTTTTGAAAATTTCCTAGGTTTTCAGTCACAAGAACAAGCACAACGCTTCTTACAATTTTATCTCGAAAAAACATTGAAGAACATCGCTATACACTTCATCTGCAAACTTAACTATTTTCTTTCACAAAAAAGAAAAATCAAAGGAAGTTTTTAGTTCTTACAAATATTTTCTCAAGATAACAATCACAGCTGCTGTCCAATCTATTTGTATGAAAGCTATTTGTATGCCACTCCAACGACTTGTACGCCTCCTCCCAATGCAGCGGCAGTCTCATTCGTTCTGTCGGCTATCAAGATTACACCTGCTCCGAGTTTTGCAGCTTTCTTTTTTAATTTCTTAATGGCATCCTTATAGCCCATGCTCGAACCTGACGAGCCACCCCAACCGGAAGTTGCAGCAATTTCATCTACCCGAGTCAGTCCCTCAACATCCGAAGCAAGATGAGTAATAATAACTTTCTCCCAATCATTCTTTCCTTTTATAACAGGAACTTGGAACGTTTGGTTACACTCTTCTTTTCTGTCACTAGCATACACTATATATGAAATTTCCTTTTTACTCTTCTCATTCCACAACTCCTCTTTGGGATAGGTAAACCCAATGGCGGTATTCGTACTACTCACAATTTTCACATCCAAAGATTCGCCATTTCTTAATACGACCTTGTCTTGAGCATAAGACAAACTGCCACAGACACATAATACAGCCAAAATCAAAACACTCTTTCTCATAATCTTCAACTTTTTACTTTATTAATTTCATATTCACTTATTAATGTTTAGGTTTCCTTGTATAGGAAACCCAATTCTCTTGGGTCTCTATTTTTATCCTTTCAGCTACTTCTTGCTCAACAGCTTCCATAGTTTGGAGAACATCATCCAACATTCTCCGATTATAGTCTTCTTCTTGATTTGCTACAGAGATTGCATTCTCCACTATTTCCCAATCTCTAATTGACATTCTTTTCTTTCTCATAATCTCCATTTTTTGAGGTTACTAATTTTATACTCGCTTATTTTCTTAGCTTAATGTGTATTTTTCACTAATTCACTCAATGCTGTCTCTTTTACATTCAACTGATGTTCTATAATCAACTCATAATCACATTTCTTATCACCCAATTTACCCGCTACTACGAATAATTCCAAAGACAGCAGAAATAAAGAAATGATAATATAAAGCACCATAGCCTCTTTCCTTGTAAGAATAATCTCTAACATGGCATTCAGTTCTTCCAAGAAACCTACATTAGTTAACAATTCTCCACGCAAGCTATCTTCTACTCCAATTTTTTTCTGCACAAACTCATCTTGTTGTTTCCGCAGCCTACCCAAATTGAGATTATTCATTTTTACCTGCTCAGTCAGTGGGTTCGGTACCAGAACCGATGCGACTGTAGTTTCAGGTATTTTCTTGTATGTACCATCTTCTTGCTGCACATTTTTATAAGTGGTAGTCGTAGTCACAACTTTTTTCACAGGTTCCTTTGCTATTTTCTCATTCAACATTGCTGTTTTACTTTCCAATGAATCTATATTTTGTTGAAGTTCATTCAACTTATCTTCAATAACTCTCAACCTTGAAGGCAATAACTCCACAACCTGCCTATCTGTTATCTCCACCATTTTCCTCTTTATGTCTTCACCAAATATCACCTGGTCTAATATCGAAGATCCCAAAACAGCCATAATCACTGCTATAAAAAAGCGAAAAGCGAAAATGAATTTACTAGTCTTCACTGCCAATATTATCTGTCTTTCTATTTGAACTACTATAACTATAAAAATAACTGATGACAAAGCACATCCCCATAAAGGTGCATGTACATAACGTTGAGCAAAACAAAAGCCCGTAAAACCCCACAAAATAATTAATATCAGTAAAGCCGCTGTATATTTCTTCAGATACTTAAAACTCGCCTCACTGCATTGCGATAAAATCCGCCTATTCCAACCTGTGAGAAAACATCCAAATTGCAACCACCATTTCATAATTAATTCCTCCTTTCAATTTGTTCTAATGACAATGCGCCAAGTCCTCTTAAAAAACCTCTTTCATAAGACAAGAGCATTCCTGTCATATAAGGCACGTTTTCTTGAAAGTCCTGTTCCATTCTATTTAATTCTTCCACATGCTGAAGCAACATCTCCTTTTTCATTTCAAGCTGTTTAACAAGGTCAACCAAACCAGCCTCAGAGCGAGATTTTATATGGAAATCCAAATTGCGCAGACTATCCGTGTATTTCAGTTTTACTTGACGAAACTTTATTTCCAGATTACTACGAATCATAGATTTATTCATTTCCTTATACGAAACATCCGGATTAGCCAATGCGTCATCATAACCTTTCGTCTCGTAGTCTTCCTTTAGGAAACTATAGATTAAATCAATAGGCATGCCGGTACCATAATTAATTAGCACTGTAGAATTGCTATTCCCGGCTGATTCCGTTTCATCAGTTTCCCGATTTCCATTCTTAACAATTTCTTCTGTCATTACAGGAGCCCCTGCGGATAGCTCCTGATGTTTTCTAAAATAATCAAATAAGCTCATACTATTTATGTTTTAATAATTAATACTTTCACTTTTATAAATGGAACGTGTATCACTACAAATCCCATTCAAAGCACGAAGTGTATTCGTGCAGCCATAAATAGTATAGTTTAATTCTTCTACCCTCATTGTTAATTCAATACATGATTCTTCAGTATTCCAACTACTATTCATGGCTTTCTATGTTATTCACTTGTTTATCGTGTAGAAAACAAAAAGGTAAACATCACGACCTACAAAAATTAAAAGAAACAAGAATGGCATGCCCTAAATCCCAATTGATCTAACAATTTGACATCCAAAGCCAGCTCCGGATTAAACTTCATACGATAATAATCATACAACATGGCAATTATTGGTCGTTTGAACTTTTCTTCATAATCACGAAGGAAAGTTTTCACTTCTGCATCCGAATATCCCGTTCTATTATTTATTATCTGATTCGGAGAATTCCCCAGATAGGCAAGTTTTCCATACTGCTTTAGAATAGCTGTATTTTTAGGAGATTGATAATAATATTTTCCAGCCTGCTTTAGCCTCTCATTTATCTTACTTTCCAATTCTTCCTGAGTCCAATTATTCATAATTGTAGTTCCCGAATTTTCCAGAGGTGCTATTTCTTCTATCTTTAACCGCATATGAAAAGCGGCATAAAAACGCATTTCAAACACATCTTCTTTCCCTTCGAGAAGATAGCGGTTACTCTTAAACCAAGTACGAAAACGTTGTACCGTTTCTATTCCTCGATTTCTGATTTCTTCTGGAATTCTAAAATTACAGAACTCGGCGTTCAGTCGTTCGCAATCTTCTGTTTTATGATAACATGGAGCTTCGCCCTCATATACATATCTATAAGAATCCTTTATTTCAACTTTTTGATAAACTTCTTTCACGAATCTTTCAGGGTTCATCAAAAGCTCCTTATAAGCCAACAAAGATTGTTCTTCCTTTTTATTGAAAAAATAAATGGGTCTATCATAAACCTCACCTTCCAAGTTCAACTCTTTCCAGTCCAATTTTCTCAATATCCGTTTCGAATTGGCTACTGTTATAAATACCATATCAATACCTCCTACTATTTACGACTTACAATATTATTCGCTCTTCACTTTTTTATCGTACAAGAATAGAAAAGGTAAACACGGAAAGATATTTTTTTGCGATTAAACTAAAATTGAAAAACAGAGTAGAAAAATCTTCATTTACCAAAGTTAATCACTATTTTTGTCCCATATAATAATACTATAGCAGAAAGCAGAATCAAAATATGTGAGTTAAGATGAAACGCTTTTTCATAATATGGCTATCACTCTTATGCATACTCTGTTGTCAGGCGCAACAGAAACATGCCTTGATTGTCGCTATTGCCAACTATCCTAAAGAGTCCGGTTGGAGCAGCATCCACAGCAATAATGATTTGCAGATACTACTGCCGCAGTTCGATAGATTGGGATTCCGAATCAACGCATTGACAGATAAGCATGCAACGAAAGAGAACATTATCCAAACACTGCAACACCTTATCAAACAACTTAAAGCCGGAGATGACGTCTGCCTACACTTTTCTTGTCACGGACAACAAATGGAAGATGACAACGAGGATGAAGCAGATGGGCTGGACGAAGCACTCATCCCTTATGATGCCCAATCCACATACCAAAAAGGCGTTTATGAAGGAGAGAATCATTTACGTGATGACGAACTTGAGAAGTTCTTAATCAGCATCAGGCAGAAAATAGGCATCGGTGGTTCTGTATTGATAACTTTCGATGCTTGCCACAGTGGAACAGCCAACCGTATTGAGGAATACGTAGAAGATGACGATGCCCCTATCCGTGGAACCAATGCTATTTTTTCCTCCAATCCTTTCTATATAGCACCCGGCAACAAACATATAGAAAGGAAAACAAGACTTGCACAACAAAACGGCTTGTCTCCCATCTGTATCATCAGTGCCTGCCAACCTTTCCAACGTAACTTTGAAACAAAAGTAGGAAACAAGTATTATGGTACCTTGTCCTACTCTTTGTATAAAGTACTGAAAGAGGTTAATAAATGGGACAAAACTTACTATTCCAAGATATGGGAACAAGCCAAAAGATTCTCATCAAAGCAAATTCCAATGATTGAATCTTCTTATGACCTCTGAACAATGAAAGAAGATATTATATCTCACATACAAGACAATCGTGAAGTCAGCCGTATCTACTCCGAACTGAGAGCCGGCTTCTTTGTATACAATCGCATCGCTTTCCCCATGATACGAGAAGAAGACAGAGAAGAAATCTACAATGACTCCTTCATCGCCTTATGCAATAACATTTCATCAGGCAAACTACAACAATTGACTTGTTCCTTACAGACCTACATCAACCAAATAGGCAAGAACAAAACCATTGACTTATTACGTAAAAAAAAATCGGAACAATCATTGCCTGATTATGAGATAATAGGATGTGGCAACAATCTTGATATTACAGACGATGACAATAATGCCATAACCATAGAGCGCCAAGAAGAAATCTACAAGTTAGTGAAAGAGATGAAAAATGATACTTGTCGCAGGATATTATTTGGTTTCTACTGGCAACGCTATTCCATGGAAACGCTTGCTGAATTAATAGGATTAAACAATGCCGACGTTGCCAAGAGCACTAAAGTTAGGTGTTTCACCAAATTACGGAATGCAGTTTTAGCCGTATTCCGTAAAAAAGGACTGATATAATACTGATGCAATATGGATACACAGAAAAAAGAGATAGAAGATTTGATTGCAAAGACAATCAGACAAATAGGACATGAAAAGGACATGCAGGACATTGAGACGTTGAGGTCATTCACTGCTAATATAAAAAGAAAAAGCAGGATTAGAAGTTTTTTGATTCCAATAACTTCCATTGCAGCTGTCTTTGCATTTATATTTTCACTGAACATATACCACAACAACCGTATAATGGATAATTTGTTCACTACCTATTATACACCATTGGAATATGACCAAGAGTTAGCGTCACGAGGAAACGAATCAATCTCCCCGGAACTAATATCCGCCATGAATGCTTATCATAAGAAGCTATACAAGGATGCTTTACAAGAGTTTAATGTTATGCAAAGTGTTGACCGAAATTTCCTAATATATAAAGCTATTTGCCTCATAGAGACCAAGCAACTGCCCGAAGCAATAGACTTGCTTAAACAGTTAGTGAACGATGGAGAAGGTACAGAATATTGGCAACAGGCTAATTGGTATTTGGCAATAAGCTATTTAGGTAATCATCAAAGGGAAAAGGCTGTAAAATTATTTAATGTCATCACTAAGTCTAATACTATATATCATGAGAAAGCCAATAAAATGATACAAGAACTCAAATAAACATTACTATGAAATTATTTCTATTTGGAGCCGGAGCATCCATACCTTTTTTTAGGACTCCATTAACAACCAATTATATCACTCAAGAAATTTCAGAGGCAGAAAGATGGAAGCCAATTTTAAAATACTATTGGGAGAAATCACATACTCATTTCCTTTCCGCTCATAAAATTAGTCGTATAATAAAAAAACTGATTAAACGACATCCTGACTATAATTTTGAGGACATTTGCGATTTTTTTGACAAATTAACATTACATCAATGGCCCTATCTCACATCTCCAAACTTCAAGCTCACAATGCAAGACTTAAGAATTTGCAATGTTATAAGATATCATAAGAAACTCAAAACTGGTACTATCCTACCTTTCCTTTACAGATGTGTCCTTCTATCTATAATTTTAGATAATGAAAAAAAACATTGCAGTGATTATTCAGAGCTAATTAGACTTCAGCAATCATTCTTCAAAAATTATTCTGACAATGAAGATAAAATGTCAATAATCTCTCTCAATTATGATGACTGCTTATATACATCTATAAAAGAGACATTCAATACAGGATTTATAAGTAATGGAGAAGACCAGAACCGCTACACATTTTCCCCCCACGTTTTTTTTAGTTCTTCTAAAACCATAAGTTTCTTACATGGGAATATTCGATTTGATAGTAACCATTTTAATCCTATAAAGATTATTAATCATCAAACAAGAATTGCAAATATAGATAATTTAAGCCTTATTTCTACTTACGATACAGAATCCTATTCTTTCAACACATTTCTTACAACTGGCAAAAGCAAAGAGACTTCCTTAAACTATAATCCCTATGCCATGTATTATCAGAAGATGGCAAGTGACATACTATACAGCGACGAAATTATTATAATTGGATACTCATTCAATGATAAACACATAAATCGAATGTTATTAAATTATTGGGAAACAGATTCTATGAAACGGCTTATTATTATTGATTATTGTAAGTACATTTTTGATTATGAGCATACTGAAAACATACCCAGCATTATAGGAAGAATTCATGATTTATTCTCTACGACCTTTAATGATGACATTTATGAAATACAAGAGTTTAACAAAAATGGATATGGTTATCTATTCCCTAAGATACTACTATATACAAAAGGATATGAAGCCTTTTTAAAAGAATATTCTTCTGTTCTTACGTCTTGTTCTGATAGTATATATTTGCCCTAATATTCGCATCACAAAATAACATGAAATATCATATCATCATTTTATTAATACTTTTGGGAGTTAGCACACGAATCTCAGCTCAAAAAAGCACATCTATTGAATTTATCCAAAAGGGAGTAGAAAACGCCCAAAAAGGGAACTACGATCTAGCTATCTTTTATTTAAAGTTAAATATCAAAGAAAGCAATATTCCTGACAGCATAAAGATAAAAGGCTGTTTCTACTTACAACACGCCTACTATTTGTCCGGACATTATGATTTCTCTTGGGATTTATTAAAACATTATAGCCTACTATATGATAGTCCAGATAGTGTTGCGGTGAGTTATATAACAAGAATAGCCTATATATTGGCTAAGTCGGGCCAATATAAAGAAGCATTAGTGTACGGTAAACTGGCAGAACAGAGAACTAAATCTTTATATGGAGAATCATCACTTGAACATGCTTTTGCATTAGATAATCTTTCTATACGATATCGAGAAAATGAAAAAGTTGACTCTGCAGTAGTTTTATGCAAAAAAGCTATTCAAATCATATCAAAAACTATTGGGCAAAGGAATATGGACTACGCAACTTCACAAAATAATTTAGCCTTACTATACTATGAAAAAGGCAAGTACAACAAAGCTATAAGCCATAAAAAGAAAGCTGCAAAATTACATAAATTACTTAAATCAGACACAACCTCAAGCTATGCAATGCTACTAGATAATATTGGAATCATCTATAAAAGCAAAGGGAATATACAGAAAAGCATAGATTATAATTATAAATCTATTAAAATCTTCCAAGCCATAAATGACACTTGCTCCATAGACTATATTACTACACTTAATAATCTAGCAATCAAATACTGTACCATAGGACAATATGATACTGCAATCAAGATTGGGTACAATTCATTATCTTTATCACAAAAACTTGTAGGAACAAATAATATATGCCACGCTATAGCTTTACATATTATAGCATCTGCATACCTCAGTAAAGGAGATATACAGAACTACATACAATCAGTATCAAAAGCAATACCTATTCTAGAAAATACTATAGGAGAAAATCATTCTATATATATTGATATTATGAAAGAATTAATTCATATACATACAACAACAGGGAATTACATTCAAGCTATTCCTCTTATAGAAAAGGGAATAGAGAATATTATTCCCCTATATGGAGAAAACAGTTCTATAATAATAAACTGGCTTATAGATTTAGCAACATGTTACAAATACGGAATAGGAAATGGCTCACAATCATTACTCTTATGTGAAAAGGCTCTTAAATTAGCTGAAATATACTATAAAAAAGAGTCTCTTATATATGCTCAGACCATTCATAATATTTGCACTATTCTAGATGAGATTATCCCTAGTGAGATTCTATTAGCAGTAGAAAAAGAAGTATTTTCAATTAGACAAAAATTATTGCCACATAATCATCCTCAATACCTTTCATCACTAAATAGTCTAATAACATACTATACAAAATGCAATATGCTTAAAGAAGCTATTTCTATTGGAGAACAAATATTAAATACTAATAAAAAAAACATGGATGGCGCACTTTTACATAATTTAGCTATTGCCTATTCAGAAACTGGAAACATCCCAAAAGCCATACACCTCCTCGAAAAAACTTCTAAAATATACAAAACAGAATTTGGAAAATACAGTATACACTATTTAAACAATTTATCAGATCTTTGTCTTAACTATCACAAGGCACAGTTGCATGATAATGTAAAGAAGACAGTTGAAGAATTAATTTTCATAACAGACAAAATGTCATTCAATGATCTATTACTACTAAATCAAAAAGAAAGAAATTATTATTGGAATAATGTTTATCTTTTTACTCAACTATTCTCTTATTTTGCTTATCAGCATAAAGATGATGAAGATTATACCCGGTTAGCTTATGATGCAGCTCTCAGATTTAAAAATATTCACCCTATAATTCATACAAAAATCAATGAGCAATATGCATCTTATGGAAATAAATCAATGTACAATGACTATAAAGAATTTCTAATAATTGAAAGAAAAATCAATGTTTTACAAGAAAGAATGGCTAACAAAAAAGAGATTGATTCACTTAAGAAACAATCTAAAAAATTAAACCGCAAGTTATCACAAACAGTTATACTTGATACTAATATCAAAAAACTTATTCAACTCAAATGGAAAGATATTCAATCTCATCTATCTCCATCAAGTGTAGCTATTGAGTTCGTAAATGTACCTATAGAGGGGAACAACCACAATTACATAGCTTTAATTCTTAAAAGGGTATGGGATTCTCCAAAGATTGTTTCATTTAGTCTTTCAACAAATGACTCTACTAAATCTGACTGGCATTCACGTCAGCTTTACAGCATAATATGGAAACCTATCGAACAATATCTTTCTATAGGTGATACCATTCACTTTTCCGCTTCAGACATACTTCACCAAATTCCCATTGAATCTCTCCCCATTGGCAACGGAAAAATTATGAGCGACATCTATCATATGCACCGTCTATCCTCCACCCGTGAACTGGCTTTAAAGAAAAATCCCATAAAGTATAAAAAAGCAGCATTATACGGTGGACTAAATTATGATATGACAGATAGCGATATGAAAGACGAAAGCTCCAAATATCAGAAAGAAGATAATACAGACATCCTTTCTGCATCCAGAGGGTTACTAGAAGACTCTATCAGAGGACACAAATGGATTCAGCTTGGCAATGCACGACAAGAAGTGGAATACATAAAAGAACTGTTGGAAAAGAACCATATTACCGCCAACATATTTAAAGGCAATAGCGGAAACGAGGAGTCTTTCAAAGCCTTGTCCGGACAAGAATACAACATTATTCATCTTGCTACACACGGATTCTTCTATCCGAATGAAGTTGCCAAGAAGAAAGAGTATTTCAAGCCTATTCTAATGCAAGACGAACTAAACATAAACCCAATAGACATGTCTCTATGGCGTTCCGGTTTAGTGTTGTCGGGTGGAAACCGTGCATGGAAAGGAGACTCTATTCCTGAAGAAGTAGAAGATGGCATTCTAAAATCCCAAGAGATTAAAGACTTGGATTTGCGAGGTGCAGACTTGGTTGTTCTTTCCGCCTGCCATACAGGACAAGGAGAAGTGACTGATGAGGGGGTATTTGGGTTACAGCGAGCATTCAAAATGGCAGGTGTACAGACTATCGTAATGAGCCTAACAGAAGTGGATGATCAAACCACAATGGCTATGATGAATAAATTCTACAGCAACCTACTTTCAGGACAATCCAAGCATGATGCTTTCTATAATGCACAACGGTACATTCGTTCTATAAAACCAGACCCTATACATTGGATGGGATGGATAATGTTAGATTGACATAACCCTTTTTTGAGTTAACAGATGGATTCCACTTTTTCATTATCGACGTAGGAAACATCACAAAACCACAAAAAAGATTTATAAATGACAAGGAATAGCAATGTTTTTAAGTTACCAATCCCCCTGAATCCCATTTTGTAACAACATTTCAAAACCAAAAATTCCTCAGTTCAAGCCATCAAATCGACACAATCCATCCCCTACCAGAACACCTTCTGAAGCGGGGGTAATTCAGTATACGACTGAATAGGATTCAATATACGACTGAATGGCATTCAGTATACGACTGAATAGGGCTCAGTATAAGACCGAGGTTATATTAGTAGCAAAACAGGATTGGGAACAGAGGGGAATCACCGACTTTTTGTCCTAATAAATCAACATAAATTGGCTATATACCTAAAATAATCATATAAAAATATTGGAAATGAGTTCAAGACAGCCACTCTACAATCTTGCGTATTTACATACTTAGCCAGTTGATTTTCATATATGGTGCTCTGAGCAACATTTTCTTTGGAAGTCGGTATGGCAGCCACATCCATACAAATAAAGTTTGCCTTTCGGATATTCATATCGGTCAAATGCAGCCAATTTTCTTTAGCTGTCTGCCGTTTCAGCAACTTCTTTTCCTCTTTTTCATTTTTATTACCTGATATAAGCAGATGCTCAAAAGACTCATAAAAAGAAAAATCACGAGCCAAGGCTTTAAAATTATGACATTCCTCACGAGTAACGTAATAACTCAGATAATCCTTATCCGGCAGTTGCTTGGTATAGAATACAGATTCTACCATGGGGTAATTGATATACAATTTTCCATTCTCGGTTTCATCGTTAAAATACTCCAGCATTTCACCGATATGTCGGTTATTCTCTTCCAATGTCAATCGGGATTCTTGAAAATCATAATCGAAAAACAAGAATATTTCAGAAACATTCACTTCCAGAATGTCAACAAGAGTATCATCCCCATTCTCTTGCAATATGTCATTAAGTATAGTTACCGTATTTCCGCTTGCTGTAACATTTTCAAAGACATCATACCCCTTTAACTTTGAATATAAAGAATAAATATTACTGTTATAAGTACATACGAACGGTTCTGTTTCTTTGGTGAAAAACAAATGTTTCAAAGTCTCAAAAAGACGAGGCTCACATTTCTTACCTTCAAAAATAAATAGTATCATACTTTAAAAGTATTACCCCGAAAAAGCTTTTCGATATTGTGCCCAAATCTCAATTCTTTATCCGTACAATCACACAAAGGTTTAATCTTATTTTCATTTAAGATAAAATTACAGTCCGGACGTAATAGGTCATTGGTCATCAAATAAGTATTATGTGAAGACGTAAATACCTGGCAATCCATATTGAACAGCATTTTGCACACTTCAAAGGCTAAACGGAAATGATAGAATGCATCAAATTCGTCAATAAAAACAAATGACGCTTCACTCATTCGCTTCATCCAAAAATAAAGTAACTGCAGTGACTTGGTTCCCGTAGATGCAACCAAGTAGAAAGGAATTTCCGAACCGCCTATATCACAAAGTATTTGTTTATCGGCAGACGTATGTGCAACAAACCGAAACGTTTGTCCACTGACTCTCTGCAGGAAATTTGAGAACTCTTCGAGCAATCCGTTTGCAATGATAAACTCATCAAGATTCATTACAGTTGTTTCCAGACCGATAAATTCCCTTATATCAAGATTCCGGAACCAAAGCATCGAGTTGACAAACTTACTGAGTTTTATTAAGTAGTGTTCTTTGGCCAACGGGTAGGAAGTCAATAAGAAATTGACTATTGACACATTATTTGCATTGCTTCCGAGGTTATTCTCTATGGTTTCTTCCATAGGAAACTGTTGTTTGTCTATGCAAAAAGAGCCATTCTTCCGTTCAAAAACCAAGTTATCGTCAACCCGAAGTGATTCAGACACTAATATACCATCGGCATTTTTGGAATAAACATAGACAACTATCTCGTTGCCAAATCTAAATGTATATTCGAACTCAACTACCCCCTCTTTCTTTCCGGCATAAATGAAGTTTATATAATAGTCCATCTTTTTCCACTTGGGAGATAGATGGTTTTCTATGTCAAACAAGGCCAAACTGAAATTCGTTTTGCCCGAACCATTGGGACCATATATGATACCATTCTTTATTATACCGTCTTTTATGGCATTCTTATTGAACTCATAATTTGCAGGAGTTGACAAATCCCACTCTAGGCGGTCTGCAAATCCACGATAGTTGGTAACGGCAAATTTTACTATCATATTCCTATTGGTTTAATTTTCAAGAGACAAAGATACGAAAAATAGAAACCGTAAAAAAATTACGGATTTAAAATATCTTAATGAACACGCATCAGCACCCTTCCACCACTGCATCCACCGTTTCACCGTTGGCAAACAACGCCTCATCCATCTGCAACAGTCTCTTCTTCAACCGGAACTTCTGCTGAGATACCGAAGCGGGCGACACGGCCGTCAACGTAGCAACCTGCGCGTTAGTAAAGCGCAACCGGATGAGCAGACAAAGCTGAAGATCGGCAGGCGTAAGTTTCGGAAAACGTCCGGCAAGGCGGATGGTAAATCCTTCGTACACACGATCCGTAAGTGTTTGCAGGTATTTCCACTGTTCGTCCGTGAGGAACTTGGGATGACTGCGCAGTTGCCCCACTACCTCATCGCGGTCTATCAAAGCAGAAGTGAGCGCCTGTACCTGGCCATCCAGCACGTGTGCACGCTCCCCCTCCTTCCGCAACAATTCCAGTTCGCGGGGGAAAGGACGCTTTTCATAATCCTTGAGGCGGGCACGGAGGGATACGTTCTCTTCGCACAAATGATTGCCATGCTCCATAAGGTTCATCAATGACCGGTGTACTTCTTCCCGTTCCTCATCCGTCAGTGACATCTCCTGCAGGCACTCCTGCAATTCATTTTTTTCCAATTCATTGTTGCGCAGACGTTGCTCATTCTCGCTCAAATCAATGAGATAACGACGATGCTTACGGTCGGTCGAAAACTTAATATTGCTTATGGAAAGCCATACGTTCAGGCCTATCATCAGTGCAGTAAATGCTCCCCAGAAGAATTGCTTCCGCTTATCGGCAGGCATCAGGCGGACACGCTTTCCATCGGAAAGTTCTTTCACCCTGTTATATTCACGATGCAGTTTGGAAAGTAGACGGGCGGTTTGGGCACTATCGGTAACACCGGCTTGTACTAAAGAGTCGGCACGGACGAGAGATTGTTCATAATCGAGCATCGTTTTATTGACAGGGGCAGTGCAAGCTGTCAACCCCAGAAAAAAAAGAAAGGACAAAAAGAATAATATATATCCGCTTTTCATAATCAATGTTTTGTCGTTGTTTTTATAATCAACATATATCAATCTTATATACACAAAGGTAATGCTTTCTTTCCATAATAAACAAAAAGGCACAAAGTTTTTCGTTACTTTATGCCTCCCTATCTATCTTAAAAACAAGAAAAATCAGAACTCGCTTGTAAAATGGAATTTTATATTTTTAAAGTCCATCTGCGCCATTTGCAACACATAACTGCTATCAGCCAGAAATACATCCCTACCCTCACGGTCCTTTGCCATATACTGGTACTTACGCTTCTTGAAAGCTTCCAGTTCTTCCGGATTATCACTCTCTATCCAGCAAGCCTTATACAAGCTCAACGGCTCCCAACGACACTTCGCACTGTATTCATTCTCCAAGCGATACTGGATAACCTCGAACTGCAACTGTCCTACCGTACCGATAATCTTACGCCCGTTGAACTGGTTAACAAACAATTGCGCCACACCTTCGTCCATCAACTGGTCGATACCCTTGGCAAGCTGTTTCTGCTTCATCGGGTCGGCATTCTCAAT
>ENA-USYP01000744-USYP01000744.1-human-gut-metagenome-genome-assembly--contig:-NODE-744-length-29401-cov-8.188071_pt1 | contig 29401 bp, 23 predicted proteins | sample MGYA00250065_ERZ773512 | MGnify/ENA primary metagenome ERZ773512 (study PRJEB29103, sample SAMN06112003) | human gut metagenome | biome: human gut; feature: ankylosing spondylitis patient; material... | reverse complement strand
CCCGGTGGATGTTGGCAACGTGTCCCACGCCGTCCACATGGCCCGCTACGATATGTCCGCCGAAGCGGCCGTTGGCAGGCATGGCCCGTTCCAGATTGACTACGCTCCCCGCCGCGAGTCCCGCGAGGGACGAACGGTTCAGCGTCTCGTGCATCACGTCCGCCGAAAAGCCGTCAGGAAAAAGCCGGGTCACTGTCAGGCAGATGCCATTTACAGCAATGCTGTCTCCGATCCGGGTCTCCTCTAAAACGGTTTTCGCCTGGATCGTCAGGACGGCGGAGTGCTGCCCGCGCTTGATATTCTTGATCGCTCCGACTTCTTCTACGATTCCTGTGAACACGGATATTCCACCTCGCTTTCTATCAGAAGATCCTCGCCCAGCCGTTCCAAGCGGCTGTTTTTTAAGCGGAAGGCATCGTCCGGGGCGGGGACGCCCACGCCCTCCACGGGGGTTTTCGCATCCCTTCCGCCGAACAGCTTCGGAGCGATATACGCCTGCACCTGCTGCACGATGCCGCATTTCAGCGCGGCCCAGTTCAGCGTTCCGCCGCCCTCCAGCAGGATGCTGTCGATCTGTTCCCGCCCCAGCCGCTCCATGAGCTGCCGAAGATCCACATGGCCGTTTTCCTCATTCAGACAAAGCACCTGGCACCCGGCCCGCCGGTAAACCGCCTGCCTTTCCGGGTCGGCGCAGCAGGTGGCGAGAATGGTCGGAATTTGGTCTGCGGTGGTGACCACCTGCGCCTGCGGCGGTGTCCGAAGCTGGGTGTCGCAGATGACGCGAACGGGGTTTCGCCCATTTTCCATGCGGCAAGTCAGAAGGGGATCGTCCGCCAGAACGGTGCCCACGCCTACCATGATGCCCCGAAACCGGTGCCGCTGCCGCTGGACGTGGCTCCGGGCTGTCTCGCCCGTGACCCACTTGGACGCACCCGTGAAGGCTGCGATCTTGCCGTCCATCGTCATGGCGTATTTCATGGAAACGAAGGGCCGCCCGGTGGTGATGTAGTGGAAGAAGATCCTGTTCAGCGCGTCACATTCCTCCCGCAGAACGTTTTCCGTCACCTCCACGCCGCGAGAGCGCAGGATCGCCACGCCCTTTCCCGCCACCAGCGGATTTGGGTCGGCGGAGCCGATCACCACCCGGCGGATGCCGGATGCCAGGATCGCATCCACGCAGGGCGGCTGCTTTCCGTGATGGCAGCAGGGCTCCAGCGTCACATACATGGTGGCTCCGGCGGGGTCGGCGGTGCAGGCTGCCAGCGCATTCCGCTCCGCGTGGGGTTCACCGTACCGCTCGTGCCAGCCCTGTCCGATAACTGCGCCGTCCTTTACGATCACGGCGCCCACCATGGGATTGGGCGCCGTCCAGCCCTGTCCCCGCTCCGCCAGCGCCAAGGCCAGACGCATAGATTCCGCATCGTTCATACTGTTACCTCCCAAAAGAAAAAGCCCTGAACAAATCGTTCAGGGCAAGACAGAAAATCACAAGTATTCTTGTGTAAAAGCAAAGCTCCGGAATGCAAACACATCCCAGAGCAACTTCCATAGACGCAAAGCAGTCCCTCTGCGTTGCGTTGTCATCTTCTTTCATCCAGACTGTACTGTCGGCTTCGGAGTTTCACCGAATCATGCCTTGCGGCTCGTGGGCTGTACCACCGGTAGGGAATCGCACCCTGCCCTGAAGATTTTCTATTCAATTACGGTGAAAGTATAGCACGGCGGCAAGTGGATTGCAAGGCCATTTTGCAAACCGGGACAAAACCGGGACGGCCAGACTTTCGGGACGGAAGATCAAATATATGCTCTTCGCACTGCGGCTTCGGCTGTAGGACATGCAGAGAAGCATTGGAAGCACTGGCTTTTTGCACAGCCCTGTGGTATCATTTCTCATAGAGAGCCGAGAGGCGCAGACAAGAAAATCAGCGTCTATTTCACATGCGCATCCGAGCAGCTCCAGCAAAGACAAGCTGTCTGCGTTTTTTGAAAGATCGCCGTGTGTCTCGGCAGCGGCGAAAACACAATGCACGTTCTCTGAATGAGGTGACCGGATATGGCAAAGAAAATGACGCGGGCCGCGCTGTTTTTCATGATCGGGACGGTCATTTTGACCGCTTTCTACGAAAAGACCGCTTACGGGCCGGTGCTTTCGCTCGCCATTACCTTCGGAACGGCTTCCTACCACCTCGTCATGCGGCTGCTGGTGGGAGGCGCATTTCAGGCAATGATGCAGAATCGTGCGGATCTCTGCAAGCGGTGGTACCGGGTCGGCAGACGGGAAATGGCGGTCTATGAAGCGCTGAAGGTAAAGCGGTGGAAGCGCAGAATGCCCACCTATGACAACGCGCTGTTTGATCCGCGTCTGCACACATGGGACGAGGTCGCCCAGGCCATGTGTCAGGCGGAGCTGGTCCATGAAACGATTGCGCTGCTCAGCTTTCTGCCCATTGCGGCGGGACTCCGGTTTGGCGCATACCCGGTATTCATCGTGACCTCCGTTTTGTCCGCCGGATATGACCTGCTGTTTGTGATGATGCAGCGGTATAACCGCCAGCGGATCATGGCGCTGCGGGAGCGCAAGCGCACATCGTCCGCCTGCGCCAGATGAATCCGTGGCCGATCAGCAAAGGGCCGACGGTGTATCCCTTCTTGGGTTATCTCCGCGCTAAGAACCGCCTTGCGGCGGTTGCGCCCCGAAACACGCCTGCGGGCGTAGTCCCGCGCACACCCTTCACCCGCAAGGGGTATGCAGCATCCGTAAAGCGGCGGAGCCGCTAACGGCTGCCCTACCTTACCGTTGCGGAGAATTTACCACTTTATCGACAGTTTCGTTCCTGTCTTGTCTTGTTTCATTCTGCTGAAAAAATGATTTTTTTTGACTTGAAAACAGCCAAAACCCGCCGGAATAACCGCGGCCGGATTCTGGCGGGCGTCCCTCGGTGGGACAGGAACTGAGAACGATATGAAGCTAAATCGCAAAGGTTTTACATTGATGGAGATGCTGATCGTCATCGCGATCGTTGCCGTGCTGATCTCCGTCGCGGTCCCGGTGCCTTCCTCGCAGTTGGAAAGGAGCCGGGAGGCGGTGGATCTGGCCAATGTGCGCTCCGCCTATGCGCAGGTCTCCACGGAGGCCCTGCTTGGAAATACCGGCGTCCCCGTCACGGTCAAGCTGAAGCAGAAGCAGGCCGGGTGGCAGTCGGCGGACCCCGTGAACATCGGCGGCATCGTCCATTCCAATGGCGACAAAGACACGGATAACTGGAAGGGTGATGCCGCGCCGGACGGAAGCTGCGTGGTCTCCTATGATGAGACCCACGGTGTGGTGCTCACATGGAGCGGAACGGCAGCGCCGATCAAGCCCAACAGTTTGCCTGATACCAGTGTAACCGGTTTTTTTGTGATGTGCTATATAAAACCGATTTTTGGAAGAACGGTGAGGTAAAAAAGTATAATTTTGAGTTTGACTCCCGCTGTCCGGACTCAATCTACATCCCGCAGATCAAAAAAGCACTCGAAGAAAGCACGAGCAACAGCCTTCTGCAGCAGAAGGATTGCACCTGGGCTTTTTTAGGGGATGGGCATGAAGGACAGGAGGCGGACCGCTATCTTTTCTGGACCTCTCTTGACACGAGTAAGGTCGGCCCCGGAGCGAAAATCCCCGTGCTCATCCAGACCGGTGACGGGAAATACTATGTCTCCGAAACTACAACCGGAGGGCGAACAGACGGCAAGGGGATAAAGTATGTCGCGGTGTCGGGTCATCTCTACAAAAATGAGGAGTATGAAGATATTCTGAAGGCCGGCAAGGAATACTTCACCTTGAAAGAAGCCTACGATGCCTATGTAGAGGCTCTGGCGGATCCCAAATATGACGCAGTTCGTGACACACAGGCTTCTGCGCCGTAAGTGGTACCACGGCTTCAGCCCTTGCATCCCAGTCAAATCAAGATATAAAAGCACTTGCGCATAGAGGCAGGTGCTTTTATGGAATCGTCAGGTTTCCCTGTCATTCAACCATTCGCTTGCCTTTTCCTGATTTTCCCTGCTTTTATTATATACCGTACATCGATGTACGGTACAAGAGTTTTTTTCGTTTCAAGGGAAATTTTTTCAAAATGTAGGAAATGGGCGTTTCCTGTTGGTTAAATCGCCAAAACTCTCCTTCGGCCGCTGCCGCCCGGGTCTGACCGGCATTTTCCGCCGCTATCCCCTGTTTTCCGAAAGTTCCCGCCAAAAAAAGCCCAGGAACGTTACGTTCCTGGGCTTTGTCTATGTAGGCTTTTACGCTGGTTTTAAAAGGTGATGACCTCTTTGTCCGTTTCAAACTGGGCGGGCTCGCCGTTCTTGATGCTGCGGATGGTATCCAGCATCTGATTGTTGTGTTCCTCCGCCTTGGGGTCATTGTTCCAAGTGTTCTCGTACTTGAAGATCACATGGGAGATGGAGCGGCCCTTCTTATGCTTGCGGAAGGAGACCTTCAGGTTCGTATACTGGTTGATAAAGCCCAGATTGACCTCAATGACGTTGCGCACAAAGTCACCGGCGCTCTTGTACTTATCGTTGCAGTCGAAGAAATCCCGCAGATAGTCGATGGCCAGCACGATCTCGTCCGGGTCGGTGGAGATATCCGGGAAGGCCGGGGTGTTCTCCCCCTTGATGATGATATTCACCCAGCTTGTCAGCAGCTCAAAGAGGCGGATGGAATAGTTGGTGGGCAGTTTGATGATGCTGTCGTAGGAATAGAGGGTGAACATTTCGCTCAGGCCGATGAGGTACGGCTTCAGCTCGTCGCTGAGGCGGTAGGTCAAAGTGCCGTCCTTGTACTCCACGCTACTGAGCCAGTGGAGGATCTTGTAGTTGGGCTTGCCCTTCTTATCAGGTACTTCCTTGTCCCGAATGAAGATGACCCGCTGCATGAGGCTGATGTTGATGTCCTGCATGGAGCGGTAGACATTGGTCTTAGGCACCTCCAGAAATTCCGCCAGCTGCGAGACATTGACCTTGTAGGTCCGCAGGTCCTTGTCCCCCTTCATGATCTGGGAGACCGCCAGACGGATCAGCTTGGATTCCATCAGCGTCAGATCGGACTGCTTGCTCCGCAGCAGCTCGTTGGCCTGCACGATATTGAAGTCCTTGCTGTAACGGATAGCAATGCCGTTTTCCCCGGACAGATTGTCCTCCGGTGTCTCCTGGATCAGCGTGTAATTGTCACGTTCCTCAGCGTCTGCATTTACATCCGGGATCTGGATCTGTTTTTCTTCCATGTTCTTCTCCTCTGTGCGGCTTTCTGCAAATTCATTAATTATCATATTCTATTTACGAAAAAGAGTCAACCCAATTTTTCGAAGTTTGTGTTTTTTCCTTCCTGCCCCTTCGACCAGCCTGCTGTCTTCCCGGACAACCGCCCTGCCCTGCCGCGGCAGCCCTTCTGCTATTCACGAGGTTTTGATTCTTCTAAGCCGCCTATGAGCCGATTCTGCTTATGGAATGCTGCATTATTCACGAGGTTTTGATCTCGTTTTGGGGATTTACGAGGTTTTGATCTCTCCCCTCTCCCGCCGAAGGGCATTTACGAGGCCAATGTCACTCCGGCAGCCTATTTACGAGGTTTTGATCTCGTTCATTGTGCTATTTTCGGCATGATCGTTCCGATTTTTGTTTATCGGTAAACTCTGTAAAGCATTATTGCTTTTCACTGCTTTTTGTGAATTTCACCCTCTCTTATGGGGAGCAGTCCCATTTTTCCTGCCTCTTTTCCGGCAAAAAGCAACGTTTTTCGTAGAAACCGCCCAATCTGATTCCCAATATCTTGTTGCTTTTTTATGAAAGTGGATCACATTTGGTGTCCGTCTCCGGTCTCTCCAGTGTCACCCAATTTACGAGGTTTTGATCTCGTTTTGGGGATTCCGCACGTCGGAGAGAGATACAAACCTCGTGAATCAGCTCCCTACGCCCCGCCAGCAGAGAGATCAAAACCTCGTATATAGCAGCCCGTCTGAGTGTCGGAGGCGAGATCAAAACCTCGTATATACATTATATATAGTATATATATTGTCTTTCCTGAGATCAAAACCTCGTAAATCAAGTCTCCCTGGGAAAAAATGCGAGATCAAAACCTCTTAAATCATACCAGAAACGGCAAGTGGAGAGATCAAAACCTCGTGAATAATGCAGCCTTCCATAAGCAGAATCGGCTCATAGGCGGCTTAAAAGAATCAAAACCTCGTATATACGCGGGCATCGCCCATTTTTTCATGGTTAAAATGTTCTTAAATTAGAAGCTTTTCAAGAAATCGCCTGTGGATCTCCTAAATTTTGTTCCCGGTTTTTTCGTCATTTTTTGAGGGCAAAATAGAGACATTGGCCTCGTAAATCAGCTGATTCCGGTACGAAAAGAGAGATCAAAACCTCGTATCAAAAGATACATCCCTCGTACTTCAGAGATAAAACCCTCGTCTATATACGATACAAACCTCGCAGAAACGAGATACAAACCTCGTACCGGGAGGGGCGATACATATTAAATAAAAATAATAAAATAGAAAAAGTTCTATAAAAGTAGAAAAAACCGACTGAGGTCCCCTATGGGGACTCAGTCGATTCTGCTTTTCGAAGAAAAAGCTTTCTGATATTTACAGCGAAATACGTTCCTCTGGCTTCCAGTCAGGAAAACGACTCCATTTCCTTCGATCACGGCGGAGAAACAGACTCTCCAGAGCAAGAAGTTGGAAGAGCAAAACTCCCACCACGCCTTCTATACGGTGCCCACCCTGATTTCCGAGCCTAAAATCTTCAGAACCAGCTATTCTGCCGACACAAACGTGCTGGAACAGGAAAATGCATGGGAGCGCTGACCGAAAAATGGGCTTACAGGCAAAAGAACGCAGAGCCAAGATAACGATACTGCCTTGCTCTTTTAGAGTCTCTCGGTTGTTTTACCCTCTTTTTGGCGACATTTGAGTCATGGGTCCGCAGAAAATCTGTAAAACCCGGTTTAGAACGGTGACAGATCGGTTAAGCTGATGATAGGACCTGTTCTTTGGCTGCGGAGCATTCGGGAGCAATTTAAATTCCGCTATGCGAGAATAAGTTTACATAAAACTTGGCGCAGAAGCAAACGGACCCCTGGACCGGCAGAAAATTATGCCAAGTTCGTCTTTGTGTTCCAAAAGGGTCTAAAGCCTTGCGACTTCAAGGGCTCAAGAAAGCAAGGGACACAAAAAATTGGAGCAAATGATAGGGCACTCAATAAGTAAACGATTACGTTATAGAATTCAGCCAATGCCTCATACTCATAAGAGGTCTTACAAGAAGAATTTCCTTGCGTACAATTGAGACGGCGCTGCCTAAAACAGTAAATCCAAATGAGACGGTCCCTGTAAATACGGGCCATTGCCTGCGGCCTCTCCCCTTCCCGCAAGGAATGACAGTCGAATGACTGGCTTGCGCTTCCACAAAAGCTGCTGATCGACAAAAAGCAAATATCATGTCGAAAAAGGAAATATCAAGGCCAAGCCAATTTTTTATTTCCGATGGTTCGGCGCTCAAAATATATGCAAGATCTCCCAAAAATCAATTCCCAATTCCCTTTTGTGTTCCTGTGCTCTCCTGAGCCCTTGAAATTACAAGACTTTAGAACCTTTTGAAAAACAAAGTCGAACTGAGACAAAATAAATACTGAACGGAGAAAATGCAGCCCGCTCATTTTCGCAGCTGCTGTGACTTTCCCCTCGTATTTCCGTGGAGATATAAAGGTGTGGGAAAGGCGGCGTGAAGCCGGAACAGAAAAAGAACCCCCGGAGAGCGCCCTGATCAGGTGCTCTCTGGGGAGTTTAGATCCATAATTCACTTCACAACAGCCCCCGCAGATCCAGATAGTCCAGCAAAAAGCTGGTGCGAACGGCGCCGATGGGGACGTTCATTCGGCGGGCCAGTTCCAGCATGGCCTCCTGAGTCCCCGGCAGCAGATACACATTCATCCGGTTGGAACTGAGATTAACGGCGTGGTTCTTGGTCAGGGTGTAGATCTCGGTCAGATCGTGAAGCTCATAGTCAGGGGGCAGCTCTGCCAGCGCGTTCTCCATAATCCGAGCCAGCAGCTTGGGAACAGAGCAGCCGCTTTCCGCAGCCAACTGTTCCAGCCGGTCCATCAGGCCGATATTCACCCGCATTTTCACGGGAACCCGCTGCACTTCGCCCTTTGGCCGGGCCATTACTGTCCGTTCCGCAGGAGATCGGCCAGCTCTGCGGCCTCCTTGGCCAGTTTATCCAGACTTTCGACGATAGAGCCGTCCCCATCGGCGGCGTCCATTTTCCGCAGGGAGTTCAGCCGCCGCTTGCTGGAGGTGATTTTGGAGAGGTCAAAGGTGACCTTGTCGTACTTCCGGATCAGGGTGGCCTTCTGGGTGCGGACCGCCACATCTCCGGCGGGCTTGGCGTGAACCGGCGGAATAATAGCCTCTTCCAGCCGGGCCAGTTCATCTTCCCGGCCGTTGGTCATGCGGGCGGCCTGAGCAGCCCGGTCCGTGATCCGGGTGACATAGGTATGTTCCAGAGCCTTGTCCCCGTTGGACATCTGAATGGCCTTATTGATGGCATTTACATAGAGAACCTGCTCGCTGGGTTCCAGCGGGCAGAGCGACAGGGCCTGCGCATGAGAAATGGTGCCATTTTGGAAGAATTCCTTCACATCGTCGATCAAGGACTTGTCAAACTGGGTGTAACGCTGGACCGTGGAGTCCGTCATCTGGGTACGGGACTTGAAATATGCCTCGGCAGCCCGACGATCCACCTGGAATTTCGCCTGCAAATTGTCCAAATACCGGGAAATGCAGGCCTGGATGGTCTTTGCGTCACCGGAAAGGCCCCGAACCATGATATTTGCCTCGTCCAGAATGATCAGCTCAGACAACTCATCCAGTCCAGTGTAAGTCTGGGCCTGCACCCGATCCCATTTATGAGCCTTCTGGCCGGTGGGATCGCTTTCCTGCTCCCGTTTTTGCAGCAAACGCAGGGCTTTCACCCGGCGTTCACCGGAAAGCAGCATAAATGTGCCGTCCTCCCGCTGACTGACCACGATGTTGTGCAGCAGGCCGTTGCGCTCGATAGCGTCCGCCAGCTGCTGGATGCTCTCGTCATCATCGTTGCAGGACCAGAGGTTATGGGGGTTAAATTCAATGTTTCGCAGGAGAATCCGGGTCAATTCCGTGCCTTCGTTCTGGAAGGACATGGCGATCTCCGTTTTTGCCAGGTGGTTTTTGGTAGATAATTCCTGGGAACCCTGGGGAATTTGGCTTTTCAGCTTATCAAGCTTACCCATTATTCGTCAGCCTCCTTTTTTGCCAGACGCTGTTTGATCTCGTTCCAAAGCTGCATGTAGTCCACGGAAGGATTGGATTTTTTGGAGTAGAGCACCACCGGTACGGCGGCAATAGTGCTCTCCGGAACTGCGCTGCCCTTGCGGATGCCGGTTTTGAAGAGAACAGAGGCGTATTCCGGGTTTTCCTCGAACATCTGGCGTACCAGATTGACGGCAGCCGTCCGCTCCACCTGGGTCAGAACCACGCCTAAAATGTCGATTTTGACATCTTCCCGAGTTTCCAGATCCAAAATCATGGCCAACGTGGTCTCAAAACCCTCCAAAGAGAAGTTGTCGCACCGGACAGGGATCAAAACCTCGTCGGCGCAGAACAGGGCGCTCATGGTGAGGTTGTCCCGGGCGGGAGGGGTGTCAATGACGATGTAATCATAATCATCGTTGATATTGGCCAAGCAATGGATCAGGAAGGTGTAGTTCTTCATTTTATACTCGTCCGCCAGCAGATCCAGTTGGTGAACGGCCCGGGGCGTCTGGGCGGTGCTGGGGATGATATGAACGCCCTCCACGTTGGTGGGGTGGATGTAGGGAGCCAGATCCATCCCGCCCAGATCGAAATTCATGAACATATTCACCAGACCATGGCCCTTATAGAAGTTCTCGGCCTTCTTGTGCTGGGTCAGCATATAAGTGGTGTTGGCCTGCTGGTCCATATCCACCACCAGGACCCGTTTTCCCTCGGCTGCCATCAGAGCCGCCAGATTGACTACTGTGGTTGTTTTGCCGGTACCGCCCTTTTCGATGGCGGTTGTCAGGATCAGAGACATAAAATCCCTCCGTTTTTCGCATTTCGGGAGATTTACCCCCGGTTTTGCTGTATTTTTTACGTTTTCATTATAGCTTGCCTTTCATAGTACTGTCAATATAATACTGCACATTTCTCGGACTTTTTCCAAAAGGAACTCAAATGACACGGACCCTGTAAATGAATCGGAAGCAGAACAAACCCACTTGACACGGACCCTATAAATGACAGTCAAGAGCAACAAACCAAATGAGACGGTCCCTGTAAATCCGCCTGATCCCGCAGCGGAATGAGGGACAGTCTCATCATACCACCTGATGCCCGGTATTTTTTGTCGGAGACTGACGGCTGGGATCTCAGAAGGGAGGGGAGGTCTCAGAACAATGCGTTAAAAAATTAACAAGTAAAGGTAAGGTCGATCCCTATGCTCCGCACACGCCTGTTTCCCCTCGGAAACAAATCTTGGAAACCGCCGCCACTTTGTTGTATACTATACAAAAAACCAGCAGGGAAGGAGGGGAACGCCATGCTTACCGAACAGCTGACCGCCGACGCAGCAGCGCTGCATCAGGCTATCCTGCACCACGGCGGCGAGGTCTCCCCGTTCTTCTGCGGAAAAGAGCTGGGCTGGGAGCACCGCCGCATCGCTCGGGCCATGGAGGAGCTGGTGGCCGCTGGGATCATAGATCCCGTAGCCGCCATCCTGCCGAAGCCCCTGAAACAGCGGAAAACCTACGATTTCACGGAAATTCAGGCCATTTTGGCGGACTTTCCGGCCTTTGCCCGGGCCGTACACGCCGTGGAACACGCCGCAGGCCGCCGCCTGCCCACGGCGGATCTCAGCGCCCTGACGGAGCTGTTCGACTTCCACGGCCTGTCTCCGGAGGCGCTGGAGCTGCTGACGGCCCAGTGCTGCGACGAAGCCATTCTCCGGGGGGAGGAGCGCCCCACGGCCCGGCGCATCGAAAAGCTGGGTCTGGAATGGGCCCGCTGGGGCGTGCGCTCCCGGGCGGACGCCGTGGCCGCGATCCGTCGGATGGCCCGGCGGGAACAGACGGTGGCGGAGGTCCGCCGGCGGCTGCGGCTGGCCCCGGACGCGCGAATCCCGTCGGATGACGCCTACATCGCCGCGTGGCTGGACTGGGGCTTCACCCCGGCGCTCATCGAGCTGGCCTTCGACCGCACCGTGCTGAACTGCGGCCGCCTGAACTGGAAATATTGTCACGGAATTCTGGAAAGCTGGCGGAAAAACGGCCTGTTCACCGTGGCGGATGTTCTGGAAAAGGACGCGCCGCCCCGCAAGCCGGAAACCGCGCCGGAACCGGACGATCCCTGGCGCTACATCCCCTGATCCCCCGCGAAAACCGTCATAAACGGACAGAACTTGGTAAGTTCTGTCCGTTTTTTTTGTCCTCCCCCGCAAACCCCTATATAAAAAAGAATGCCCCGGCCTCAGTTGCACAGACCTCCTCAATGTTACAACCGTGTAACAAATCAATGCAACCTCTTGCATTTCAAAAAGTCGAATGTTATCTTAGCATTACAAAACAATGTGATCGAAACTTACCCCCGGTTCAGATATTGGGTAGGCTAGCCACGATATGTAAATCGGGGCGGTTAAGAAAACGTTGTTTTGTAAAACAAACTCCCAAACGGGAGAAATTCAAAAGGAGGAAATCCCATGAAGAAGTTCCTTTCTCTGGTACTGGCTCTGGTGATGACCATGTCTCTGGTCACCGTCAGCGCTGGTGCCAAGGACTTCACGGACAGCAGCAAGATCAACTACGCTGAAGCTGTTGACGTGCTGTCCGAGGCAAAGGTCATCGACGGCTATGCCGACGGTGCCTTCAATCCCAGCAACACCCTGACCCGTGGCGCTGCTGCCAAGATCATCTGCAACCTGATCCTTGGCCCCACCGCCGCATCCGCTCTGGTGGCTGACGCCGCTCCCTACAAGGACGTTGCTGCCAACCATCCCTTCGCTGGCTACATCGCTTACTGCCAGAAGACCGGCATCATCTCCGGTTATGCTGACGGCACCTTCAAGCCCGCCAACTCCCTGACCGGCTATGCTTTCATGAAGATGCTGCTGGGCGCTCTGGGCTATGACGCTGCCAACGAGGGCTACACCGGCGCCAACTGGTCCATCAACGTTGCCAAGCAGGCCATCTCCATCGGCCTGAATGACGGCCTGAATGGCGAGTTCAACGGTGTCAAGGCTGTCAACCGTGAGGAAGCCTGCCTGTACGCTTTCAACACCCTGAACGCCACCATGGTTGAGTACACCAACCAGACCATCGTGATCGCCAACGGCACTGTTAAGACCGACAAGGTCGCGAAGGACATGGAGAACAATGCCCGTACCGAGACCATCAAGGACGACAACAAGATGCAGTTCGCCGAGAAGTACTTCACCAACCTGGAGAAGGAGCCCACTGCTGACGATTTCGGCCGTCCCGCTAACAAGTGGACCTACAAGAACACCGACATCGGCACCTATGTGGACTACAGCCTGATGGTTGCTGAGTACACCAACGGTGTTTCCGGCAAGGAAGTCTACAACAAGGTCGGCAAGACCGCCATGGACAAGTATGACGTGGCTGCTTATGTCGACGGCAACGATGCTTCCAAGACCATCCTGCCCAACGTTGCTAAGGACAACAAGGACGATCTGACCGGCACCGACACCGGCGTTCTGACTCAGGTCTTCGTGAACGATGACGAGAAGGAAGCTGTTGTTACCGAGATCAACACCTATCTGGGCATCGCTGACAGCGATTACAGCGCCAAGAAGGACGAGGCCGACTTCACCGTTTACGGCCTGAAGAAGAGCGGCAAGGTCCATGTCATGGACAAGGCCGACGACGGCAAGAGCTATGTTTCCTTCAAGGTCAGCGGCGAGGACTTCGACGTTTCCAAGGTTGAGGAAGATGACGCTTACCTGTTCACCGTGGCCGCCGGCGAGGTTCAGACCTTTGTTCCCGCTGAGACCATCAAGGGCACCGAGATCACTTCCTTCAAGAAGGGCTCCAACGTCACCGTTGGCGGCACCAAGTATGACTTCAGCAAGGCTGCTTACTATGACAACGAGGCTCTGAAGGTTTACACCGGTGAGAACAACAACGACACCATCAACCTGAAGGACACCACCTACAACGTTTATCTGGATACCTACGGCAACCTGATCGGTCTGGAAGAGGTCGACGCTGTTGATAACTATGTGTTCATCACCGGCGCTGACGAGAACTCCTCCAACCTGGCCACCAAGACCACCGATGCCAATGCCATCTTCCTGGACGGCACCTCTAAGGTCATCGAGGTCAGCAAGACCAAGGGTGACGGCATCGACAACGCTGATATCTCTCCCGTTATCAACAAGTGGTTCACCTACACTGTGGACAAGAACGGCGTCTACACCCTGAAGGACATCAATGACACCTATGCTAAGGGCGACAAGGTCGGCCAGAGCAAGAAGCAGGCTGGCGACATTGAGATCGACAAGAAGCATGTTTCTCTGGATGGCTCCGGCATTTTCACCAAGGTCTACGGCAATGCCGACTCCATCTACCTGACCGCTTCTCTGAAGAAGGTCACCAAGGCTGCTAATGCGAACTATGTTGTGATCGCTGGCGTTGACAACGTCACCACCGGCGTCAAGAACGCCAGCATCAAGACTTGGGATGCCGCTCAGGCCAAGAAGGACGTTGACTCCAAGAACGCTACTGCAACCGACTTCTGGGCTACCGACGGTGTTTCCAATGGTGTTTACACTCTGTTCAAGGACAACGGTTATGTGATCGCTGCCGTCGTGGTGGGCGATGACGCCGCTTCCACCAAGAATCTGGTGTTCTCTCACAAGAAGGACGTCGAGCTGGAGAGCTATGACAAGACCGAGGACGAGTGGACCTGGACCCGTAAGGTCGTCAACGCCAAGGGCGAGGAGATCGTCCTCACCGAGAAGAGCGATTCTCTGTCTGAGCTGAACAAGATGGTCAAGGGCCTGTGGTATCAGGTGAAGTACGATGCCAAGGGCAACGTGATCTCTGTTGATACCGCTTCCAACGCTCTGAGTGCTGTCAAGAAGGAGTATATCACCAGCTTTGGCGATATCGAGACCGCTGTCAACGATAATGACACTGTCCTGCTGGAGATGGTCGAGACCAAGACTGTCCATAACGCTCTGGACAAGAAGCTGACCCTGAAGGGCAGCACCCTGTACGATGCGACCTCCGCTAAGCTGGGCGTTGCCGTCGACGATGACACCAACATCGTGTTCATCCAGAAGAACGACAACAAGGAGACCACCTCCTTCGAGACCGGCGTCAAGGCTCTGGAGACCGCTCTGAAGAACCTGAACGAGGTCAGCAAGGATACTTACAGCTATGAGTTCAGCGCTTACATCGAGGATGGCATCGCCACCACCGTTGTGATCCGCGACCTGACCGCTGGCGAGTATGAGGGCAGCAAGCCCGCCACCAAGGCTGATTACACCTTCGATGGCCTGACTGCTTATGTTAATGACAACGGTGCAATCAAGTTCTCCGAAGCTACCTGCGCCGCTATCAGCGGTTGGGAACTGGGTACCCCCGCTACCGTTGAGTACACCATCTCTGTGAACGGCAGCGCTGCTCGTACCTACAAGCAGACCCTCACCAGCTCTGTTGCAATGAGCGGTCTGGCTGGCACCATGACCGTCCCCGGCCTGACCGTGAAGAACGGCAGCAACCTCGAGATCAACGTCGTGGTTACCTTCAAGGGTACTGGTACTGACACCAACACCTACACTGTCAGCGGCACCTGCTACATCGCCTAATCTCTGATTAGTCGATCACAGCTGCATCTGTAAGTGCAGAAAGCCCCCGGACGAAAGTCCGGGGGCTTCTTTTCTTAGCTTTTCTGATAAAAGGCAAGCCCCCAATAGGGGACGCCCTCTTCGTTCAGCTGATAAGTGGGTTTCGAGCTGGAAATCTGGAACTGATTGCCCTTCCAGCTGATCGGCATCTGACTTACGTAGGTGGTGCTTCCCGTGTAGTAGATCATACAGGCGTGATCATCCCCGCCCCGGATGACCAGATAGGTCTCTGCACCGCAGAGGAAAAAGCCTGCAGGCATTTTCGGAAATGTAACGGTGGTGGGATTGCTGTCGCCGCTTTTGCCGGTGCCTGTGTAGGAGATCATCCCGATCTCGCAGTTTCCCGCCCCCGCCAGCGCCGTTTGCAGCGCCGCCACGCCGTCGGCGTTGCCTTTCAGCGCCGTGTCGATCTTGTCCCAGTTGTCATTGAATTCCTCCACCAGAATGCGGTCCGTCCCCGCCCAGCGGGACAGCCGGTAGTTGGGTGTCTCTTGGCTTGCCATATGCCTAAACCTATCCTTTCTCAGAATGTTATTGTTGCATAACAAATGTCACAATCTACACACCCTTCTGAAAAAAGTTCCTGTTGCTGTCGAAATCAGCCTTCCCGAAAAGTAGTGCAGATTCGGCAAAATTAGAACCGCCTTACCGCCCCTTGACGGCCCTCCGGAGACCTGCTATCATGACCCTGAGAACAACACCGGGAGGGGCCTATGATTTTTCAGAAATCCGCCTGCATCGAGACACTGTACACGGAGCTGCCCTTTTTAGAGCGGTTTCGCGCCGCCAAAGCCGACGGCTTCGATTTTGTAGAATTCTGGAGCTGGACCGACAAGGATTTAGATGCCGTAAAGTCCGCCGCGGACGCTGCCGGGGTCGGCATTTCCGGCTTCAACGGGGACGCGGAGCTGTCCCTTATCGACCCTGCCCAGAAAACGGCCTACAAGGCCTTCCTGCGGCGTTCTCTGGACGCCGCCATGGAGATAGGGGCAAGGTCCGTCACGGTCCACTCAAACGGTCTGGGGGAGGGAGGAAGGGTCCTTTGCCTCTATGACGACCTCAGCGACGCCGTGAAGCTCTGCACCATGTTCGACACGCTGAAAATCGCGGCGGAATGGGCGGAAAACTGCGGTGTCCGGATCAATCTGGAGCCGCTGAACGTCACCACGGACCATCCCGGCAATTTCCTCCGCCACACCCGCACAGCGGCGGAGCTGACCCGGCTCATCGGCTCCCCGTACTTGAAGGTGCTGTACGATGTGTACCACATGCAGCTCAACGAGGGCAGTTTGTGCGACCATATCCGCGCCTACGCCGACCAGTTCGGCCACATCCACGTGGCGGACGCGCCGGGCCGTCACGAGCCGGGCACCGGGGAAATTCACTACCCGGCGGTGTTCGCCGCCTTGGAGCAGGCGGGCTACCGGGGCCTCATCGGCTACGAGCTGTTCCCCAAAACCGACACGAAAACCGCCGTCCGGGCCATCATGTCGGACTGACCGATATTGCAGAAGGAGAGGACCTTATGTCAGATTACAGCGCTTTTTTCCTGATGAAGCCGGAGGATGTGAAGCGGTACGCCGTGGACGTGCTCCATTTTTTCCAGCCGGAGGAGGAAACCGATTGCGTTGAGATCGGTGACGGCAACATCAACTATGTCTTTCAGGTCCGGTCCCGGAAGGACGGCCGCTCCGTCATCGTAAAGCAGGCGGACAAGCTGCTGCGGTCCTCCGGTCGTCCGCTGGATCTCTACCGCAACAAGATCGAGGCGGAGACCCTGATGCTGGAGGCCCGGCTAGCTCCCAAATTCATCCCGGAGGTCTATCATTACGATGAGACCATGGCCGCCCTCTCTATGGAGGACATTTCCGCCTACAAAAATCTCCGCAAGGAGCTGGCGGCGGGCCGGGTCTACGGCCATCTCAGCGAAAATCTCTCCGATTTTCTGGCCCAGTCCCTGCTGCCCACCACGGATCTGGTGATGGACCGGCAGGAAAAGAAGAAGCAGGTCAAATTCTTCACCAATCCGGAGCTGTGCGACATCACGGAGGACCTGGTGCTCACGGAGCCGTATCTGGCCCAGCCCATGAACCCCCGGAACAAGAATATCGTCACCCCCGGCAACGAGGACTTCGTGCGGGAGCATCTCTATGAGGACGAGGCCCTCCACGGGGAAGTCGCCGCCCTGCGGAACGGCTTTATGAACAACGCGCAGGCGCTGATCCACGGCGACCTCCATTCCGGCTCTATTTTTGCCAATGAGCAGGGCATCAAGGTCATCGACCCGGAGTTCGCCTTCTACGGCCCCATGGGCTACGACATCGGCAATGTCATCGGCAACCTGTTTTTCGCGTGGGCCAACAAGGCCTATACCGGCGGCAGCGCCGAAACGCAGACCGCTCTGGAGCAAACCATCCGGGAGACCTGTGACAAAACGGCGGAAAAGCTGGCGGCGGAATATGACAAGCTGGTGACCTTCCCGCTGTACCGCGCCTCCGCCTTCCGCAAGGCCTATCTGGACGGCGTGATGGCGGATTCCTACGGCTATGCCGGGACGGAGATCATCCGCCGGGTGGTGGGCGATTCCAAGGTGATGGAGGTCACCTCCGTCACGGACCCGGCCCAGCGGCTCCCTATGGAGCGCGCCCTCATTGATTTGGGCATCTATCTCATCAAAAACCGTGCCGGCGGCCTCAACGGGGCGGCTGTGACGGAGGAATTCCATAAGATCTTGGCAGAGGGGAGGGGCACACATGGTCAGAATGGATGAAAATATGCCGTTTCTGCTGCAATATGAAAATGTTGCGTGGTACGAAAACGGCAAGGTCCGCATTTTAGACCGGCGGATCTACCCCACGGAGGTCCGGTTCGTGGAGTGCGCTACCTATCAGGAGGTGGTGCAGGCCATCGCGGACATGGTGACCCAGAGCGCGGGGCCGTATACTGCCGTTGGCATGGGCATGGCCCTGGCCGCGTGGCAGGTCCGGGACAAGGGCGCTGCGGAGCAGGATGCCTTTTTGCAGCAGGCGGCCTATGATCTGGCCCACGCCCGCCCCACCACCGCCAACCGCTACGGCCAGATCACCTACCGCTGCGCTGAGGTGGCCAAGGAGGCGCTGGCGGCAGGGAAGGACCCCGTGGAGGCCATCGTGGAGAATACGGTGGAGTCCCTGAACCGCCGGTATTCCACCATGCAGATCGTGGGCGACCATCTGGCGGAGCTGATCCCGCAGGGGGGCACGATTCTGACCCAGTGCTTCGGGGAGACCATCATCGGCACCGTGATCCGGGCCGCCCGCCGCCAGAACAAGGACTTCAAGGTGTTCTGCGCCGAGACCCGGCCCTATCTGCAGGGGGCGCGGCTGACTTCCGGCTGCTTCGCCCAGATGGGCTTTGATACCACGGTCATCACCGACAATATGGTGGCCTACGCCATGGAGCGGGAGGGCATCGACCTGTTCACCTCCGCGGCGGACACCATCGCCCGGGACGGCCACATCGCCAACAAGATCGGCACGTTCCAGATCGCGATTCTGGCCAAGTATTTTGGTATTCCGTATTACGTCACCGGCATCCCCGATCAGGACAAGCACAGTAAGGATGACATCGTCATCGAGATGCGGGACCCCCAGCAGGTCCTCAGCTATCGGGGCATCCCCAACACCGTGCCGGAGGTCAAGGCCATCTATCCCTCCTTCGACGTGGTGCCGCCTCACCTCATTTCCGGTGTGGTCACGGATAAAGGTGTCTATGTGCCCTATCTGCTGGATCACTATTTTGATTCTGATGTAAAGAAGTTCTATTAAGACCGGAAGGAGAGACTTGCTATGCTGATGCAGGAAGAGAGAGAACTGGTCGTTGAATACGGCAAAAAGATGAGCGCCGCCCGGCTGAGCACCGGAACCAGCGGCAATATCAGTATTTACAATGCTGAAAAAGGTCTGGTGGCTATCAGCCCCTCCGGTATGGACTATTTTTTTACCACCCCGGAGGATGTTGTGATCCTGGATCTGGACGGCAATGTGGTGGACGGCAAGCGGAAACCTTCCAGCGAATGGGCTTTGCACACTGCTTTTTACAAGCGGAAGCCCCATGCAAGAGCAGTTGTCCACACCCATTCCATGTTCTGCACCACCATGGCCGTTCTGGGCGAGCCTATCCGGGCGGTGCATTATGTGATCGGAGACGCCGGGGCGGCAGAGGTCCCCTGCGCCCCCTATCAGCTCTTTGGTACGGAGGCGCTGGCAGAGGCGGCTATGGAGGTCTGCGGCAAGAGCAACGCCGTACTGCTTGGAAATCACGGCCTCGTATGCTGCGGCAAGGACATCAAGGGTGCTTACGGCCTCGCCTGCAATCTGGAATACATAGCGGAGATCCAGTGCCGGGCCATGAGCATCGGCAAGCCCAATGTTTTGACGGAGGAGCAGATGGCGGAGGTCATGGTGAAATTTCAGTCCTACGGTCAACCCGGCGCGAAAAAAACCGGTTATTGAGAAGGGAGTATCGCAATGCGGACATTTGATTTTTACAGCCCCACCTACTTCGTATTTGGAAAGGACCGGGAGGCGGAGACCGGCAGGTATGTCAAGCGCTTCGGCGGCAGCCGGGTGCTGGTGGTCTACGGCGGGCAGTCCGCCAAGCGTTCCAGCCTGCTGGACCGGATCATGGCCTGCCTGAAGGAAGAAAACCTGTACGCCGTGGAGCTGGGGGGCGTAAAACCCAATCCCCGCAGCGGCCTTGTCTATGAGGGCATCGAGCTGTGCCGCCGGGAGAAGATCGACTTCATTCTGGCCGTGGGCGGCGGCAGCGTCATCGACACCGCCAAGGCCATTGCCATCGGCGTGCCCTATGACGGCGATTTCTGGGACTTTTTCTCCGGGAAGGTGCCGGAGCAGGCTCTGCCCGTGGGCACCGTCCTGACCATCGCCGCCTCCGGCAGCGAAGGCTCTCCGGATTCCATCATCACCAACGAGAAAACCCTAGAGAAGAACGGCGCGGAAGCCGACTGCCTGCGGCCCTGCTTCTCCGTGCTGGACCCCGCCCTTACGGAAAGCCTGCCCGCCTACCAGACCGCCTGCGGCATCACGGACATCATGGCCCACACCTTTGAGCGCTATTTCACCAATACGCCGGACGTGGAGGTGACAGACCGGATGCTGGAGGGCGTGCTGCTGGCCATGCTCCACGAGGGCCGCCGGGTCATGGAGGACCCTCACAATTACGAGGCCCGTGCAAACATCATGTGGGCCGGTATGGTGTGTCACAATGACATTATGGGCGTGGGCCGTCAGCAGGACTGGAACAGCCACCATCTGGAGCACGTGCTCTCCGCCAAGTATGACTGCGCCCACGGCGCGGGTCTGGCGGTCATCATGCCGGCGTGGATGCGCTACTGCGCGGAGCACGGCGGCGAAAAGCGTCTGGCCCAGATGGCTGTCCGGGTCTTTGGGTGTCAGATGGACTTCGACGATCCCAAACGCACGGCGCTGGAGGGTATCGAGGCATTCCGGGCATTCCTCCGGTCCATCGGGATGCCCCTGACCTTCGCGGAGATCGGTGCAGACCCGGCAGATATCCCGGAGCTGGTGGAGATGAACCACATCGGCGACGGCAAGACCGGCGGCTATATCGGTCTGGACCGGCAGGCTCATTTCGACATCTACAATCTTGCTGCCGGGAGCTGCGTTCCCGAAAAATAAATGGATGTGACATAAGTGCTGCGGGGGCGCTCCTGTCAGGAGCGCCCCCGCGGGGTTCTCTGTTCCTGCTGCTTTGTGACCGCTAAAGCTAATGTATAAGGTATACAAGGTCCGGGTTACTTACCGTTTACAAGCTATTAGCGTATACACAAATCAGAAAAGTGTGTTCGTTGCGAAGCTGATGAACGGATCATCCTCGCAGCTTTGGCGGTCCCAATGAGCCATGTTCCATAAAGAAGCGGAAGACCTTGTATCGTAAGGCTTTCCACAAAAGCGCCGCCCGTGCTTTGGTAAAAAATCCGAAGCATGGGCGGTGTTAAATTTTGTCAAAATTTATCTTGACATCTAACCGTGATCAGAGTACCATAAAAACAACTTTTTTGGATTTAACTCTTTAATCCGAAAAAGCGTACGTCATGTAAGGAGAGACGAGAGGAGAAACACTATGTACAATTTTGCACTCGCGTTTGTGATCTGCGGCGTCGTGTATTTCATCGGCGAAGCAGTCTCAAACCTGACGAAGGCCTGGATCCCATCGGTTTTCGTCACTGCCGCCGTACTTCTGGTAGGCTTCTGGACTGTTATTCCCACCACCGTTGTAAGCGACTCCATGCTGATTCCCTTTGGCAGCACCATCGGCATTTACCTGCTTATCACCCACATGGGCACGGTCATTTCCATCAAGCAGCTGCTATCCCAGTGGAAGACCATCGTCGTGTGCCTGGCCGGCCTTGCCGGTATGTGCGCGCTGTGCCTGATCGTTCTGCCCGGCGTGATCGGCCGTGACTTGGTGGTTGCCGGTCTGCCCCCGCTGACTGGCGGCATCATCGCTGCCACCACCATGAAGGCAGCTGCGGAGGCTAATGGCCTTGCTGAAGCCGCCATCTTCGCCATCGCTATGTACTGCGTGCAGGGCTTTGCCGGCTATCCCCTTACCGCTGTCTGCCTCCAGCTGGAGGGCAAGAAGCTGATCAAGGGCTATCGCGCCGGTGAGTACAAGCTGGAAAGCGCCGTCAGCGATGTGGACGCCGTCAACGGCAAGCTCAACAACGGCACTGCTGAGGAGCACAAGAAGCTGATTCCCCCTCTGCCTGCCAACTGGAACGGCCCTGTGGTCATCCTGCTGAAGCTGGGCATCGTGTCCTGGCTCGCAACCCAGCTGGGCACCATCGTGATCCCCGTCATCAACATGAAGATCAGCGGCGCTGTGTATGCGCTGGTTCTGGGCGTCATCTTCACCAGCATCGGCTTCCTGGATGAAAACGCCATCAATAAGGCCAACTCCTATGGCATTATCATGTTCGCTCTGATGATGTATGTGTTTGACGGTTTGAATGGCTGCACCCCCGAGATGCTCGGAAACATCATCGGCCCCATGATCCTCCTGATCGTGGTGGGCGTTGCCGGCATGGTCATTCTGTGCTTCATCGCGTCCAAGATCCTGAAGGTCTCCTTCCTGATGGCCACCGCCACGGCCTTGACCGCACTCTACGGTTTCCCGCCCAATGCCATCATCACCGAGGCCACCTGCACCGCTCTGGCGCAGACCCCGGAGGAGAAGGAATTCCTGATGAGCAAGATGTTCCCGCCCATGATCGTGGGTGGCTTCACCACTGTGACCATCACCTCCGTGGTAATCGCCGGCATCTTTGCCGAAATGTTCTGATTCAGTCATCCGCAAAGCTGTCCGGCTCTTTCCGCCGGACAGCTTTGTTTACAAAATCACTCTTGCACATCCCGGAAAAACCGATACAATAAAGCTACCACAGATTATATGAAGAAAGGATCATGTGTATTATGGATATCAAAACTCTTGCGGAACAGTACAACGATTACATCATTGATCGCCGTCGGTATTATCACACCTGCCCGGAGCTCTCCGGCGAGGAGAAGAACACCCGCGCCCATCTGAAGGAGGATCTGGAGGCACTGGGCATCACCGACATTCACGAGCTGGAGACCTGCTACGGCCTGACCGCCACCATTCACGGCGGCAAGCCCGGCAAGACCGTGGCGCTGCGCGCCGATATTGATGCTCTGCCCGTCAAGGAGGAGACCGGCCTGCCCTTCGCCTCCCACAACGAGGGCAAGATGCATGCCTGCGGCCATGACAACCACATGGCCATGCTGCTGGGCGCCGCCAAGATCCTCAACGAGGTGAAGGACGAGCTTTCCGGCGATGTGCGCCTGGTGTTCCAGCCCGCGGAGGAGACCGCCGTGGGCGCTCTGCGGATGATGGAGGAACACGCACTGGACGGTGTGGACGCCATTTACGGCGTGCATGTCTGGGGTACCTATGACGCCCCGGGTATCGCTTTCCCCGCCGGTAACCTCATGGCCTGCTGCCACGGCTTCACCATTGAGGTGGAGGGCAAGTCCGCCCACGCTTCCGCCCCTCACGAGGGTGTGGACGCCGTGATGGTGGCAAGCTCCATTCTCCAGTCCATCCAGCAGCTGGTCTCCCGGATGAACGATCCTCTCAACCCGCTGGTCATCACCGTGGGCAAGGTCACGGCCGGCAACCGCTGGAACGTGCTGGCTGGCCACGCCACACTGGAGGGCACCGTGCGTACTTTCCTCACCGGCACGCAGGTGGAGGACGCGCTGCGTAAGGTGGCCGAGTGCACCGCTGCCGCCTTCGGCGCCAAGGCGACCCTGAGCTATCAGTATATGACGGAGCCTGTTATCAACAGCGATGAGCAGCTCAACCGCATTGCGCAGACCGCCGTCACCAAACTTTACGGTAAGGAATCCCTCATTACCCCCGCACCCCTGATGGGCAGCGAGGACTTCTCCTGGTTTGGCAAGGACGGCACCCCCTATATCTACGGCTTTGTAGCCAGCCACAATAAGGACTGGGATTATATGTACGGCAACCATCACGAGAAGTACGACGTGGACGAGACAATCCTCCATCGCGGTGCCGCGGTGGCCGCGCAGTTCGCCGCTGACTACCTCGCTGAGACCGCACAGCAGTAATTCAGCTGAGGAAGGAGCGGACCATGGACATCAAAGCATTGGCACAGGACGCTGCCCCTTATGTGGTGGAGCGTCGGCACTACTACCATCAGCATCCGGAGCTGACCGGGGAGGAGAAGAACACCCGGGACGCCATCCACCGGGATCTGGAGGTGCTGGGGATCACCGACATCCGGGATATGGTCAATTGCTATGGTCTGGTCGCCACCATCCACGGCGGCAAGCCCGGCAAGACTGTGGGCCTGCGGGCAGACACGGACGCGCTGTCCTTCCAGGAGGAGACGGGACTGCCCTTCGCCTCCTGCGAGCCTGGGAAAATGCACGCCTGTGGCCACGATACCCACATTGCCATGCTGCTGGGCGCCGCCAAGCTCCTTCAGGAGCACCGGGAGGAGCTGCGGGGCGATGTGCGGCTCATCTTCCAGCCGGCGGAGGAGCACGTCATCGGCTCTAAGGCTATGATCGCAGAGGGTGCGCTGGACGGGGTGGACGCCATCTTCGGCCAGCATGTCTGGGGCACGCTGGATATTCCCTATATCGACGTTACCGCCGGTCCCCGCATGGCCTACTCCGGTCGCTTCACGGTGGATGTGCTGGGTACCTCCTCCCATGCGGCCACGCCCCATCTGGGCGCGGATGCCATCACCGGCGCTGCGGCGATCATCAATAACCTCCAGCAGTATGTCTCCCGCATGAGCAACCCCCTGGACCCCGTGGTGCTCACCATCGGAACCATCTCCGGCGGCAATCGCTACAACGCGATCGCCAATCATGTCACCATGGAGGGCGTCACTCGTGCCTACTTCCTGGATAAGCACGAGGAGGCCATGCGGCAGATCGTGGAGAACACGGCGGAGGGTCTGGGCATGAAGGCTGTGCTCAAGTATGCCCATGTGGTGCATCCCGTGATCAACGATGACGATGACCTCACAGAGATCGCCCAGAAGGCCGTGGTCAAGCTCTTCGACGAGGAGACGCTCTGCCATATGCCCGCCATGATGGGCAGCGAGGACTTCGCCAATTACGCTGCGGAAATTCCCGCCGTGTTCGGCTTCATCGGCTGTCGGGACGAGGCCAACGGCATGATCTACAACAACCACCACGAAAAGTTTACGGTCAACGAGTCTCTGCTTCCCAAGGGGACTGCGCTGATGGCGCAGTTTGCCGTGGATTATCTGGCCGGCAACGCGTAACACAGGGCAAACAGCAGGGGGGGAGGGACCCTTTCCGAATGGACCCGCTCCCCGCCAAAAGACGGCGAAAGAATATAAAAAACGGCCAGCAGCCAAAGCGCTGCTGGCCGTTTTTTATGCGGCACGGCGGGCCAAAAAGACTTTTTCAACACGATAAGAGGGGAGGCTGTCGATAAAGAGGTAGATTCTCCGCAACGGAAAGGAAGGGTGTGCGCGGGAAACCCAAGAAGGGATACACCGTCGGCTCAAGCCAAACAGCGAATCCTGCGTATCCAGTGTGAACGCATCCTTCGTGACGTTTTGCAGTCCGATGCGCTCCATTTCCGCCTTGAGCATATCGCCGGTGGCAAGCTCTGCGTCGGAGCCTGCTGTCCGGTAGCCAAGCGTTTCGTTGCTGCGGATGTCCTCCAGCTTCAGCGCCAGATCATAGGCGTAATCCACGTCTACCGTGTCGAGGTAGGCTTGTGTGGGGTCAGCCTGGGGCTGTGCGGCGTCCGCGGCGGGCTGCTTGCCGCAGGCAGTCGCGGATACCAGCAGGAATCCTGCCAGCAGTGCATTCACGATTCTCTTTTTCATGTTTTTACTCTCCTTTGCAGTCATAGACCGGCGGAAGAACGAAAAAAGCCACAGACGCACCTGCGCCCGTGGCTTGAAACATCCAAACAGAGAGAATTACCCTTTTCCGCATAGACCGGGGAGCACCGTGCATGCAGTCCATTTTATCACTCTTATTGATTAACAAAAGGCGCACACCTCTTCCAAAGCAGTTTGGGAGAGGTTAGCCTTTTTCCTTATTCCTCTGGTTTCGTATATACTCGGTAATAAGTTCGTGGCTGCGTTCACTCACAGTGCAAACAAAATACGAACGACTCCAGAGGTAGGGTTTCCAATAGAACGGAGCAAGGTATTCGGCGAATTCTTTTCTGAGTAGTCTTGCCGTTACCGTCTTGTAGGAACAGACCAGGGAGGACAAAGCCACTTGAGGCGGTGCCTCGAAGAGAATATGGATGTGGTCCTTATCGGTGTTTACCTCATTCACGTAGCACTGGAAGTTCTCCTCAAAGATACGATACGTCAGTTCTGTGAGCCGGTCCTTAAAGGCTCCGTCTATGACCGGATGCCTGTATTTTGTTACTACAACCAAATGATATTCCAAGTCATAACAACTGTGTCTATTCGTTCGATAGCTCATGTTTACGCCCTCCGCATGTCACTTTACAACCAATTCTTATTATGGTAGAATAATACCATAGCCAAAGGCATTTAGCAACAGGGGGTGAAAGCGTATGGCAAAGATAGTTTCAAGCTATTGCACGAAGGTCATTGGCGAAAACAGAATCTTCAAAGATACCATTCGGGTTTATCGCGATGCGCTTTCTCTTCTTATCCGCATCGTAGAGTCTGAATGGGATACCGGTCTTGGAGAGCTCTATGCGAAGTCCACGCTCAAAGCACAGAGGACAGTTGAATTGCTTGTTCATGCAAGCCGTACGAGTGTTGCCAAGTATCCTGAATTCGACAAACAGTTCTATAAGTACCCCAGTTACCTGCGGCGGTCAACGATTTCCGAGGCGCTTGGCGCCGTATCTTCGTACCGTGCTGCTGTTTCTCATTGGGAGAGTGCAGGCAGAAAAGGGAAAGAACCTAAACTCCAGGCCTCTCGTTCAGCTATGCCGACTTTCTACAAAGACAACATGTACGAAGACAACGGTGATGGGACTGCCCGTCTGAAACTTTATCACAAGAACGACTGGGTGTGGGTAAAGGTCCGGCTTCGCAAGCAGGACATTGACTATATCCGGGAACATTGGGATAAGGCCGATGCTTCCGCGCCTAAACTCGTGAAACGGGACCGCCGTTATGCCTTATGCTTTGCCTTTGAAGAAACGGTTGCTTACGGCACGAAACCACTCACAGACCAGACCATTCTTGCTGTTGACCTTGGCATTAACACCGACGCTGTGTGCAGCGTTATGCGTCCAGACGGAACTGTCCTCGCACGGAAGTTCATCGACTTCCCGAGTGAAAAAGACCGGCTGAATACGCAATTGGGCCGCGCACGCAGAGGTCAGCGAGAGAATGGTCATCGAGGCGGCAACCGCCACATGAAGAAGGCTGTTCGCATCAACGAGGACTTGTCCAAGAAAATCGCTCCGGCAATCGTTCGGTATGCTGTTTCTGTCGGAGCCGACATCATTGTTATGGAACATCTTGACTTCATCGGGCAAAAACCCAAGCACAAAAAGCATCGGCTCCACATGTGGAGAAATCGCGACATTCAGAAAAGCGTCATGCATCAGGCCCACCGCAATGGAATTCGTGTGCGTTTCGTCAACGCACGAAACACCAGCAGGTTGGCTTTCGATGGTTCTGGCGAAGTAGCCCGGAATAGTACCAACATGGCGCTGTGTCGGTTCCGAAACGGGAAGCAGTATAACTGCGACCTGAATGCGAGTTATAACATCGGCGCACGCTACTTTATCCGAGAATACTTAAAACCCATCCCGGAAACGGAATGGTCTCTAATTGTGGCAAAAGTTCCAGAATTAGAGCGAAGAACAAATTGCACATTATCCACCCTCTTTAGCCTCTACGCGGTGCTGAACTGTCAATCAGTTTCAGTTTCTGAGTCTTGGCCCCACGGTGGAAATGAGTCTGGGGCCTAAACCCCCGGAAGCTCCATCCATAGCGTTCACGCTTGGGTGGTGAGGTTCACTCGTTTACAAGTTGTGTGCGCCAGAACGTAATAAGCAACTTAAAAACTTGAGCTTTTCCGCTCGATCAATAAGGCAACAAAGTTGCCAACCCGCACCCGCGGTGCGGTCCCCGGATCTTCGACGGGTTTTCGGCATTTGACCCGGCCGTCCGTGTAGCCTCGATCCCTTGTCGGAGGGATGGTCAAGACGTGCATATGCACAGGCGTTCTGAAAAAGAACAGGGCAACTTTAACACACTGAAAAAAGGATGGCAAGATTTTTTTGCAGTTCCCGGTCGATGTGCCGCTGCCGCACGGGACAGGCATACATACGCCGCATTTGCCCATAATGTGTCTTTCAGAATTGGGTTTTGCACTTGTATTAAACGGCAGGATGTGGTATAAACTAAAGTGTCACTTTGGATTTGCATAAATAGTTGCGGCGAAGGAGGGAGCTTCATGTATTACGAGAGATCAATTGCGCCGGTTATTCAAAAAATCAACGAGACTTTTCCGGTGCTGATCGTCACGGGCCCTCGACAGGTTGGCAAAACCACATTGCTGACTCATCTGGCGGGAAGGGAACGAAAAATCGTATCTCTGGATAATCCCACAATCCGTGCGTTTGCGAAGAGTGATCCGGAATTGTTCCTACAACGATATGCACCGCCGGTCCTGATTGATGAGGTGCAGTATGCGCCGGAACTGTTCGATTACATCAAGGTCTATGTGGATCGCGAGAAACAGTGTGGGGATTTCTGGCTGACCGGTTCACAGACCTTCCGCATGATGAAGCGGGTAACGGAATCTCTCGCCGGCCGTGCCGGCATTGTACGGATGGAGGGGCTGTCCAACAGTGAGATCAACGGCAACCACTTTCCTGCGTTCACAGTAGATATCCCTGCATTGATGGATCGGATGACTGCCGCTCCGCAAATGTCGATCTCTGAGATATTCACCCGCATCTATAAGGGCTCCATGCCCCGCCTCTATGAAAATGAGCAGGTGGACCGAGCGCAATACTACGAGTCCTATCTGGAGACATACATTAGCAGAGATATCAAGGATCTTTCACAGGTCGGAGACGAAACGACATTTTTGAATTTCATGGCGGTTGTAGCGGCACGGACGGCCACCAATGTGAACTACGAAGCGCTTGCGTCCGAGGTCGGCGTATCTGCGCCAACCGCAAAGCAGTGGCTTTCGATTTTGGTATCCTCAGGTATCGTGGCATTGATCCAGCCCTATTCCAACAATGCCTTGAAGCGGGTGATCAAGGCCCCGAGAATGTATTTTCTGGACACGGGACTTTGCGCACATCTCACCAGATGGACCAGCGCGGAGACATTGGAGCGGGGTGCCATGGACGGCGCGTTCTTTGAGACATGGGTTGTATCCGAGATTTATAAGAGTTACCTCAATCAGGGGAAATCTCAGCCTCCGCTATACTTCTACCGTGACAGCAACAAAAAAGAGATCGACCTTATTATCTATCAGGACGGCGTTGTTTCGCCGATAGAGATCAAAAAGAATTCCGCGCCAAAGGATGCCACGAAGAACTTCAGCGTGCTGAATCCCATCGAAAAAGAGCCCGATGCGGACAGTATTTCAGCTGGAGCCGCGCATCTGAAAACAAAAATTGGGATCGGCGCGGTTATCTGCATGCCGCCAGATCTGATTCCGGTCGACCAGAAGAATTGGTATGTCCCAGCCTGGCTGATTTGAGCAAATGCATATCTAATTCTACAAAGAGCACTGCCGCAATTTTGCGGCAGCGTTTTTTTATCACGCGTGGCGTAATACCCCTGCCTTTAGGCATGGGGATATAAGCCACACATTGTTCCCTCGTAACAAGACTT
>ENA-USYP01000743-USYP01000743.1-human-gut-metagenome-genome-assembly--contig:-NODE-743-length-29413-cov-6.007772_pt1 | contig 29413 bp, 20 predicted proteins | sample MGYA00250065_ERZ773512 | MGnify/ENA primary metagenome ERZ773512 (study PRJEB29103, sample SAMN06112003) | human gut metagenome | biome: human gut; feature: ankylosing spondylitis patient; material... | reverse complement strand
CATATCATGATATGGCGACTTGTGTAGGGCGAAATATCGGCATAGGGATAGACGGAGCTATGTTGATAGCGGTATAACAGATTTTTATATGGCTATATGGTTATAGCAATATAACGAGAAAGCGTACGCTCTGTGGGGAAACGTTTGCTTTCAGAAGACTTGAAATGCGGAAAAGCCGGCAGAAACGCTGCCGGACCGTCCCCGTAAAAGCTCCGGAGTCACTTTTTACATATCTAACTTATAATTCATCTGAAATCACAAAACAGATTGAACCGAATGTGGTTAGTTTGTCTGTTTATTAACTCTACATAAAATTTAAAACTGAATGCATATGACTAGTATAAAAGTAAAATTCCGTCCGTCTTCTACCATCCAAAAAGAGGGGACTCTACATTATCAAATAATTCATCATCGTGAGGTTCGGAAACTTCGTACCCTGGCAAGTGGTGCTTCGCTCCCGTAACATCTATGGTCCTTACGAAAACCGTACCGTACTGGCACAAGGTAACTCACCCGTCAACGGGCCTCATCAGGGTGGCTGGGTGGACACGCCTACCGGTGAAGACTGGTTCATGCACTTTCAGGATGTAGGTGCCTACGGACGTGTAGTACATCTGCAACCCATGAAGTGGATTGACGACTGGCCTGTAATCGGAACAGACAAAGACGGAGACGGATGCGGCGAACCCGTACTGACCTACCGCAAGCCCGATGTAGGTAAGACATACCCCGTATGTACTCCGCAAGAAAGCGATGAGTTCGACGGCTACACCCTGTCTCCGCAATGGCAGTGGCACGCCAACATCAATGATAAATGGGCATATTACGCCGGCGACCGGAGTATGGTGCGTCTTTACTCCTATCCCGTTCCGGATAATTACAAGAGCTTGTGGGATGTGCCCAACCTATTGTTGCAGAAAACCCCGTCGGACAACTTCACCGCAACCATGAAACTGACCTTCCGCCCCAACCCGAAGTACAAAGGCGAGCGTACCGGATTGGTAGTCATGGGCATGGATTATGCCGGACTCATACTGGAGAATACGGAACAGGGAACCGTACTTTCGCAAATCGCCTGCCGGAAAGCAGACAGAGGCGGCACCGAAAAAACAAATGACAGCGTTGCCGTAAAAGACTCTACCCTCTACCTGCGAGTGAAGTTCAGCGCCGACGGCAGTAAAGTGAAAGGCACGGACGACCTGTTGGTACGCAGCAACTTCAGTTACAGCCTCGACGGCAAGAAGTTCCGTCCGCTCGGCGAAACCTTCCAAGCCCGTGAAGGCAAATGGATAGGAGCCAAAGTAGGAACATTTTGTACCCGCCCCGCTATCCGCACCAACGACGGCGGCTGGACGGATGTAGACTGGTTCCGTATCACAAGAAAATAAATGTTGATATCAAAACGTTATCAAAGCATACAGAAAAAACAACTATATTCATATAATCATGAGAAACAGAATAACCTATCTGCTTGCCTGCCTCATTGTTTCGGGTAGCAGCCTTGCACAGTCCGTCTATAAGGACAACAGCTACAGTCCGGCAGAGCGTGCGGAAAATTTAGTGAAACAACTCACACTGGAAGAGAAAGTATCCTTGATGATGGACAACTCAAAGCCCGTGGAACGGTTGGGTATCAAGCCCTACAACTGGTGGAACGAAGCATTGCACGGAGTAGCACGCAGCGGTTTGGCAACCGTTTTTCCGCAACCCATCGGCATGGCGGCTTCTTTCTCTCCCGAAGCTTTACATACAGCTTTCGTTGCCGTATCCGACGAAGCACGCGCCAAGAATGCCGTCTACTCGAAAGAGGGCAGCTACAAACGTTATCAAGGGCTGACCATCTGGACACCCACGGTGAACATCTACCGCGACCCTCGCTGGGGACGGGGTATAGAAACATACGGTGAAGACCCTTATCTGGCAAGCGTTATGGGCGTAAATGTTGTAAAAGGCCTGCAATGCCTGGACGAAAACCGGAAATACGATAAGGTACACGCTTGCGCCAAGCACTTCGCCGTGCACTCCGGTCCCGAATGGAACCGCCACAGCTTCAATGCGGAGAACATCAGCCCGCGCGATTTGTACGAAACCTACCTGCCGCCCTTTGAAGCACTGGTAAAAGAAAGTAAGGTAAAAGAAGTGATGTGTGCCTACAACCGCTTCGAGGGTGAACCTTGCTGCGGCAGCAACCGCCTGCTGACGCATATTCTCCGCGAAGAGTGGGGATACGACGGTATTGTCGTATCCGATTGCAGCGCCATCAGCGACTTCCACAACGCCAAAGGACACAAAACCCACCCTGATGCCGCTTCCGCCTCTTCTGCCGCCGTACTGAGTGGAACAGATCTGGAATGCGGTTCCAATTACCGTTCGCTGATAGAAGGAGTAAAAAGAGGACTCATCAATGAAAAAGACATCGACCGCTCCGTAAAACGTCTGTTACAGGCACGCTTCGAATTGGGCGAGATGGACGAACTCAGCCGGGTGGACTGGGCACAGACACCCTATTCCGTAGTCGGCTCCGACAAGCACGACTCACTGTCGCTGGACATGGCACGCAAGTCCATGACACTGTTACAAAACAAAAACGGCATCCTTCCCCTCGAACGCGGAGGGAAAGTCATCGCCGTAATGGGTCCCAACGCCAACGACTCCGTGATGCAGTGGGGAAACTACAACGGTACTCCCAAACGTACCATCACCATTCTGGACGGTATCCGATCGGCCATGGGCAAAGACGACAAACTGATTTACGAACAAGGCTGTTCATGGGTGGAAAGGAAATTGATACGCAGCGTATTCAGCCAGTGTAAATCCGAAAACGGCCCCGGCTTCAGCGCCCGTTACTGGAACAATACGGAGTTCAAGGGCGAACCCGCAGCCACGGCACAGCTAAGCACTCCATTCCATCTCTGTACTTCCGGAGCCACTGTTTTTGCACCGGGCGTAAACCTCACCGATTTCTCTGCCGTTTACCAAAGCGTATTCACTCCCCGGGAAAGCGGCGATGTTGTGTTCGACTTCTACTGCTACGGTTCCGTAAAGCTGCTCGTCGACGGCAAAGAGGTGAAGAACTTCACCAACAAACACGGCAGCCGTCCGCAAGCACACGGCATGCGTGTAGAGGCCGGCAAATCGTATGACATTGAAATCCGCTTCCAATACTTTGCCAGCGATGCCCAGCTCAACTTCGACATCGGCTTCAAGGAAGAGTGCGACATACAACGCTCGGTAGCCAAAGTGAAAGATGCCGATATCGTGATTTTTGCAGGCGGCATATCCCCTCAACTGGAAGGAGAAGAGATGGGCGTTGACCTGCCCGGCTTCAAGAGAGGAGACCGCACGGACATCGAACTGCCTGCCGTTCAACGGGAAATGATTAAAGCGCTTCACGATGCAGGCAAGAAGGTTATCTTCGTAAACTGTTCGGGTTCCCCCATTGCCATGGAAGCCGAGACGGAACACTGCCAAGCCATTCTGCAGGCATGGTATCCAGGACAGTCGGGCGGTAAGGCCGTTGCCGAAGTCCTGTTCGGCGACTACAACCCGGCCGGACGCCTGCCGGTTACGTTCTACCGCAACCTGTCGCAACTGCCCGACTTCGAAGACTACAACATGGCAGGACATACCTACCGCTTCTTCAAAGGCAAACCGCTTTTCCCGTTCGGATACGGTTTGAGTTACACCACATTCAAATACGGTAAAATGAAACTGGATTCATCTGTCAAGGTAGGCGAAACGGCAAAAATCACCGTACCCGTCACCAATACCGGCAGCCGCGACGGCGAGGAAGTAGTACAGGTATATCTCAAGAAGAACGGAGAGACAGACGGTCCTATCAAGACGCTGCGCGCCTTCAAACGCGTACGCATCCCGGCAGGAAAGACCGTGAAAGTGGAACTCGAACTGACTCCCAAACAACTGGAATGGTGGGACAACACCACCAACACGATGCGTACCATGCAAAATACCTTCGATGTATTGGTAGGTGGAAGCTCTCAAGAAAAAGACCTGCAAAAGAAAACACTAAAACTGTTATAAGAAACCGATAGAACTCCCACTCTGTAGCATTCAGAGAAGTAAAGCGATGAAGAATCTCTTCCTTACAGATACCGGGAAGAGATTTTCCGTCGCTTTGCTTTTATCCGATAAGGATACCGGCCATATTATGTGGCACAACGTCCTGCCGGTCCGTCACACTGGCGGTTACTTCCGTTTCCATGAGGCGAAACGGAAGTTTCCACTAGCGAAACGCTTGTTCCCCCTAAAGGAAACTCCAGTTCCCCTTAAGGGAAATTCTTGTTTCCTTTAGGGGAAACGGTTGTTTCTCCCGTGGGAAACGGACCTTTCCATTAGTATGATAACCATAAAGAGTTATAGATAAATACCAAACTGTATATAGAAGGGGAAAAAAGCGAATAGAGCACCTCCTGAAAATACAATAGGCACGGATTGTATGAAGTAGCCGCTTCCGGTTTACAAATTCCATACAATCCGTGCCTTGCCTACACGAAGTTATGTCGAAATTCAATTCTGTGTGAGCAATCTCCTTTCCGAGATTTTATCGTATGCCTTACCGTCGATGACTATATCCGTGGCATTCTCCACTTGCAGATACGCATCATCAGCCGTTTCTATTTCGATATTTTCCAGAGTAATTCCGGTAACCTTGTTTATGAAAGCGCCTTTCTGCGCATTGGTTACTTTCATATTCTTAACAGAGAAGTTCTCGATAGGCATTTCGGGCAGCCCGTTCAGGAACATGGCACGTCCGGCACCTTTGCAGGAAACATTGGAGATATGGATATTTTTGAATGCCGGAGTCTCTTCGGTTACAGCAGGTACAGGAGCACTGGGTGCTTCTTTCACAGCATAATAAAGGTCGGCAATCAACGCATCACCCGGAATGTTTATCATATTGATATTATCCACGTAGATGTTTTCCACCACACCGCCACGACCGCGCGTACTCTTGAAACGCAATCCTACATCGGTGCCGATGAATGTACAGTCTGCCACATACACATTCCTGACGCCGCCGGACATTTCACTGCCCACAACAAAGCCGCCGTGTCCGTGCAACACGGTGTTGTCTTTCACTATCACATTCTCGCAAGGTTCTCCGCGTCGACGGCCGTCTGCATCTTTACCCGACTTTATACAAATGGCGTCATCACCCGCATCGAACAGGCAATTGGTTACCACCACATTCTTACACGATTCCACATCGAGGGCATCTCCATTCTGCGAATACCAGGGATTGAACACCTTGACGCCATCCAATGTCAGGTCTTCGCAAGAGAGCGGATGCAGGCACCAACTGGGCGAATTGCGGAACGTTACGCCTTCCAGCAATATGCGTTTACTCTTTACAAAGCTCAGCAGCACAGGACGCAACCAGCGTTTCATTCCTTCCCATTCATCGGCAGAAACTGTTCTTTTCTCTTTACTGCTGGTAAGTACAGAAGCTTTCAAAGCACCGGCATCGGGATACCACACTTTGCCGGCATCGTCTACCACACCACCCGACCTGAGCAGTGCCTTCCACTGTCCGTCCGTCATTTTATTACGTTTCACAGGTCGCCAGCTATCGCCTGAACCATCGAAGACCCCGTGCCCCGTAATGGCTATATTCTCTGCTTTCATCGCAGAGATAGGCGACTGGCAACGGAGCATGTCCAACCCCTCGAAAGAGGTATGCACCAACGGATACAAAGCGGCATCATCGCTGAAGAGTACAAGCGCGTTTCGTTCGGTATGCAGGTTGACATTGCTCTGCAATACGATAGGCCCCGTAAGCCACAATCCCTCGGGAATGATTACTTTACCACCACCCTTCTCGCTCACCGCCCTGATGGCATTGTTAATGGCTTCGGTGTTCAGTGTCTCACCGTCCGCCTTTGCGCCGAAATCACGGATATCCACCTGATAGTCGGGGAAAAAGGGATGCTGTACGACAGGCATCTCAAAGGGAAGATTCTTATAAAGGTCTTCCTTGTTTGCGATGTCATAACGCTCCGTCGAAGCGCTTTGACAAGCGCAAAGTGTTCCTAAAATGACGGGCATGAAGCCCGCCATTTTCATTAATCTGTTCATCAGTTATAAAACTTTTAAGTATTTATATTTGTGTTTGTTTACTCCTTAAACCAAGAGGGATCATTGCCTTTCCAACTCATAATCTTTTCCCGGCTACCGAAGTTTTCGTTAAACTGTGCCTCACTAAGATTAAGTACCGTAGTTCTCACAGCTTCAGGAATAAGATTGTAGAAATCGTCTCCGGATTCTGTCTTACCGTTGTACATCTTGCAACCGGCAGTAACCGACGGTATGGTAGGCTCCAACGGTTTATTTTCCCCTACAAAGTTCGGACCGTACACATCGGCAAATGTACAGTTCAGGAAAGTCAGGTTGTCAGGTGCATACTGATAAATCAATGTGGACTTAGTAACTCCCTCGCCTACCGTAAAACGGCAACGGTCGAACACATAACCCAAATAACCTTCTTTGACACGAGCCTGCATCACGGCACGAGTGCCGGTAGGTGCATGAAGTTCGCAGTCTTCAAACAACACAACTTCTCCCGAACCCCAGATAAAATCCGTAGCACCTGCGATATAGCATTTGTAGAACCAATTATATCCACCGCCCGGAAGCAAAGTATCTTGAAAACTCAGAATACGGCAATTGACAAGAGCGGCCGACTTATTATCAATAAACAACGCTTCGGCTTGTCCGTTTTTGCCCAACGTCCATCCATAAGCATTCTCTATTGTAAGATTCTCAAAACGAATATGCTCGGAATTACCTTGAAGTATTACAACCGAACGACCACCGGAAGAAGGTACAATTGTTCCCACCGGAGCAAACTGATCGATATTCGTACCACCGCCGATACCGCCGTTTATATCATTCGAGTTATCATACTGAACGTTAACCGCTGTATTATCTCCCGGATTCCCTTTAATAGTAATATTACTTTGGTCGCGCAAATAAATCATTTCCTGATAAATACCATCATCCAACCGGAATACTTTCTGTGCATTTAGATCTACATTAACAGCACAAAAATCGATAGCTCCCTGCAATGTATAGAAATGGGCTGCCGCATCGGTATGGCTTATCCGTACATTATATTCCGGACCGTCAATCTGAGGAGCAGGCTTTGTCTTGAAAGTCCACGCACGACCGTAAATGCCCGGAAAATCCTCCTGACCGATAGCTTCGCGGTCAATAACCACATAGTACTCCGTATCAAAATCCAAACGTTGCTGATGGGGCTTGATGATAAAATCATTTTCTTCCACCCGTACCGGATAATAGTTCACCACGCGACGACTGACAGAAGAACCCTTAGGTGTCACGCCTATGATATCCATCCAAGTATTCAGAAGAGTTTTTCCATCTTCAATGGACACACGTCGTTCTCCCATATTAATCTCATCCACCATCTTATGGTCGCTCATCCGATAAATGCGGATGTATCCGCTTGTACCCAACTCAGGCGCTACGCCGTCGAAAGAGATTTTCAATTCCGTATCGGCAAAAGCATCAGTTGCTTTATCGGCTGGAAAGAGATGGTACTCGGCAGGTTGATTCCCATCCGCCGTACCGTTTTCATTGCTGCCGTCTTCCCACGGAGCGGAGCTATTTCCTGCATCCACATCTTCCAGACGGCCTATGATAATATCTTCCGTAGGATCGATATAAATTCCAAACGTATATTGCGAACCGGCATTGAATTTGGGCAGACTGATATCAAGGTCGGCAAACACCCATTCGCGTGTTCTGCCGTCCAAAACAAACGATACCTTGTAAGCATCGCTTAAAGCAACGGGCAGAATGATGGCTTCACGATAATTGTTAGCAGAATTCACGTAAGGAGTTATATAGGCTACGGAATTATCATCTGTTGTCAACGCCCCCGTCTGCACATTGAATGCAGCGGAAACCGGCATGCCCTGTATCTTCACATCACTTACCGTCAAGGGGTTCTTTTCCATATCCATGAACTTCAAAACCACCTTTGAGAGACGGTGTGTAAATTTCAACGCAATGTCCGTATCACTTTCTTTATCATACACATACGGTTCGGATGCAGTACCGTACAGCAAGTCGCAAGCGGTACTACCATTGCTTTGGTCGGTTATCGACACCGGATAGTTAAAGTCCTGCATATCGGCATTATACGGATAGTAAGCGACAAACTTCACCGGCTTGCCATCGTCCTGTACAGCAAGCGGAGTTTCCGAAGTGAATGCTACCGACTGACCGTCCTCGGCACATACATAAGGTACATTCACATTGTCCGATACCGGCTCGGACGTATCGGCATCCAAGGCGAATGTTCCAATCTTGTCCCCATTCGTCCAAGACGTACCGTCTTGTGTGACACGGGTGGTAAAGCCTGTCAGGTCTACACCGAACGTAATCGTACCGGTAGTAGGCGCAGGATTATCACCCGTCTCCTGCTCGTTGTCCGAGCAGGAGAGGAACAATAGTCCCAAAAGGGGATATAATAGGGTATGAAATAATTTCATAAATTTATAGTCTAAATAATTATTATACGTAAACACGGATTATTCTACTGATTTATACCAGCGGGGATCACCTGCTTGAACAGCAATCTTGAGTGTAAGGTCGCCGTTGGCTGCATTCACGAACAAATCAGAAACTTTATAATCGGTATTAAAAGTTACAGCTGTTTCGGATTTAAAACCACCGGTAGCTACTTTACCATCATCATCATTTTTTGCAGCATAATTACCTTCTCCTGTTGAACTGGTAGTGTTATAAGACAAATTGGAATGCGCCGGATCTATCATAGCAGAAACATTATTGCTATAAATAATGTTACAGCCGTTATCCGTTCCTTGAATCGGAGTTTTATCCAAACTAACCAATGTACAATGCTGTATTGTAATTGTCGGATTAAAAGCACCTTTGGAATTATATGGATGTATAGCTTGCCCTGACATTTTATAAAAAGTAGAATTAGTCAATGTTATTACTTCCGAACCATAGCTTTCAAAAACAGAAGACATATCATGCATATAGCAGTCGTCTACAGTAAAGGAAGAAAGAGTATTTCTTTCAGAATCCTTATTACCATCCCAATTACATACATATTTCATTCCTGTAAGCTCACATTTTTTAATCTCTACCACTGCACCCGATGCAAATTGGTTATCAAGGTTATCTTCTGCCGCATTACTCAACAAAGTTGCATTTGATTCGCCTGTAATCTTCAAATTATTCAAAGAAAGTTTCTGAAGACCGGTATTTATAATGCTCTTCATGGACAATTCCACTTGCTGTTTCCCGTCACCCAACAACATCAATTCCGTAACCGCAGACGGTATCACCAGATTAGTGTTAAAATTGTAAGAATTACCTGATGCAAACAACAAAGCAATCTTACCAGAAGCACCGTCCAACACAGTAGTCAGTTCTGTATCACCATTAACCGGAATGGTTTCATATCCACTTGGTATTTCCGGATTGGTCTCTGTAGCATCTCCACCTTCATTCTCACCAGGTTTCCAACCTTCATTACTTCCATTCCCGCCCGAAATCAAATCGCCGGATGAGTTTTTCAGATTTATGTTAAATATGTATTCATAACCGGCTTCAAACTTAGAAATCTTACTGGTTGCCGGTACCATATATTGAAAAATCTTTCCACCTGCTTCAATAGTTACAGACATAACCTTTGCTATATTAGCAACAGGAAGCATCACACCTACAAACGATTTATCAGACAATTTATGTAAAGTGACTGCTTTCGGTGCATCATCTACAGACAGTTCTCCTTTGAGCAGGTCAAAATGAGCAGTTGTATTGAGTCCATTTACTTTCACATTTTCGACTTTCACATCTTCATTACCTATATTTACATACAATAATGCCAACTGATGATGAAAAGTCATAGACAGCCCGCTACTCAGCAATTCGTCCGAAGCCTTGTTCTCAACCTTTGCCCACATCAAGTCATGACCGGCAATACCGGCAGACTGGTCTGCCAAGTCTATCTTGTATACACCTGCACCGGCATCCACTTTCCCTTCCTCACCGGAAGAATAGGGATAATATGCCACGAAATCGCACGGTTGGTCATAAATACCTATTCCACCTGCGGCAGCTACAAAGTTGGTTTCTGTAGATGTTTCTGCCACATCGGCATTATACTGTATATTCATTGCAGAGTTACGGATGTTTCCTGTTCCTGCATCGAGCATATATACTCCGATAGCATCACCACTCTCCCACTCGCTGTTCAGATTGACACGTGTGGCAAAACGGTCCGTGCCCGAATGGATGGCATCCAATGTCTTCTCTGAGAGGATACCGGAGCTCAACTCGTCTGCTTCGCTGCAAGCAGCCGCCAATGTAGAGACGGCTGCTGCATAGAATAAATGTTTAAGTTTCATATTATTAAATTTTTAAGTTTATAATTTCGTCTGTTTTATTATCGTTCTTTTATCAAGGCAACCAGCGTGTATCACCCGCACGATTGGTAACTATCGGCGAAGAACTGTCTTTGATGGTAAGGTCGCCATTGTCGGGATCGGCAAACAGTTCGGCTGCCGTAATATCCAAGTCTGTAGCATTCATCTTGGCACCACCCAAAGCATAATCTTTCGTCGTATAGTTGTTGGCGAAACGAGTAGTGGTATTGGCACCCGCCACATAAAGGTCTCCTGAAGGCGACGCAAGCACCATGCCCTCGATAGTCAGTTCGGAACCTACGGCAGAACCGATATTTATCAAACGTTTATTGAGACAGTAGTTATAGACTGTGATATTCTTGAATTCCAACTGTATGGGCTTATCAATGTAAGGTGCATTGAAAAGATTGCCCCAACCGAATCCTGTCGTACCGTCATTGTCACGACTGAACGTACAATTGCGGAAGACAGCTTTATCCACTTGGTCGTATGCCGTCGGGTCATTGAACGAGCGCAAATCCATCAAACCGTAGCTACCAGTCTGCCAACCGCACTTGTCGAAACGGCATCCTTCTACCGCAAAACTCATGATATGCTTGCTGGTTGCTTGTTGATGACGCCAGAATCCACGGGTAAGCCCGATGAAATCGCAATTGACGAAGCTGACACTTTCAATGGTGAATGACTTGTCGGCATTCATGAAATACTTATTGTTGGATGTATGCGAGAACTCGATATTCTCAAATTCCAATGCCGTAATATACGAGCCTTTGGCAATCCTCCACCAATCATCCAAAATCACTTTCGGCTTGACACCCTCACTGCTACCTACCAGACGGAAACCTTTGGCAAGTTCGAACGGAGTAATACGGTAGGAAGAACCGGCAGGCAGGTAATATTCCGTTCCTTCTGGAATCTCCGGATTAAGGTCATTCTCCAACAACATGGCAGAAAGATCGTCTTCCGGCCCTACAGGAATGGACGATGCAGACGGCCCGGCAGTACGGAGCGTTATGGAATTATAAGGTTTGTCGTACTTGCGAGGTTTATTAGTATCATATACGTTGACTGTATAAAGCGTATTCTTCGTCAGCCCTTCAATTTCCGCATACCCCTGCAACATTTCATCAATGGTGAGATAACGGCTTACTCCCGGTAATGTAGCGTCCATCATAGGCATTACGCTGATACTGTCTACGGGATCTTTCTTATAATCTTTCTTCCAACGGATAATAGCAGTTGTTTCTGTAATCTCTGTCTTTGAAACATCTTCGAGCAGATGGGTAAATTCCGGACGTTTCTCGGTAGAAGCCGTAGTGTAACTCCACTGCGAATTGTTGGCCTCATCAGCCGCATTGCTACGTACACGAATGTAATACGTAGTTCCGTAAGGAATGTCATCGACAAACAATTGCGGTACTGTTGTTTCCTGAGCCATGAACAAGTTACTGTGGTACTGGTCGAGGTAATATTCCACCGTATAGGAAACAGCATCATTAACCTTGTACCACACAAGGCTGATGGAATTGCCTTTCACTTCCGGCTCCTCCAATACGAAACGAGGCTGGAACAGGTCGTTTATCTTATTATATTTATCATCCGTACAGCCGGTAAGCAGTGTTCCACACAGCAATACGGGCAATGCGGCCGTCATCAGTTTATGAAATAACTTTATCATAAGTTTCATCTTTTAGCTGTAATTAATATCCGTAATAGTTTTGAATCAGTCCTCTATGGTCGGTAATCACTTTGGACGGATAAGGACAGAGATAACGCAAAGGATCGGTAGGTTTCACCATCTGCTCATTATTTTTATTAATGAATCCACGGAAACTCCAATAAATTTCGCTTGCCGGCTCATACTGCTGGGTCTCCTGATTAAGCGTACGCCATGTAATGGCATATTCTTTCATCTCATAACCGGCAGGACGCCCCACCTCGGGACCGTATTCATCAATTCCCACAATGTCAAGAACCGTACGACCGGCATGTTCCGGGTCGGGTACGCTCTTATAGTAGATGCGTTCGGGCACTTTCTCTATTCCCGGCACAACCGTACCGTTGGCTACCAGTCCCCAATTAATCATTTCATTGTAAAGGTTATAAATAACTTCACCGTATTTGTTCCACCGGGCAAGGTCGTATTTACGGATACCTTCACCGCCAAATTCCCACTTACGTTCATTCATAATGGCCTGGAAGAAATCCTGTTCATTGGTAAGCGATGCCACATAAGTATCCACTTTCTCTGCATGGAGAGAAGAGGCAAAAGCACGGCGACGCACACGCTTCAAAGCTTCCTGCGCATCCTCACGGGGACCGTAAAGTTCATTCACGGCTTCGGCATACATTAACAATACGTCGGCAAAGCGCATACGCACATTGTTGACACCTGTGTTGGTTCCACTGCTTGTGCCCAACGGAGACTGCATGTAGAGTTTAGACCATTTGGCTGCCCCCATACCGGCAATACCCATATCATATTCCTGATTCAAATCCTTATCGTATTTATAAGGCGCACAAGTCATATCGCGACGCAAATCGTCCTTATCGAACGAAAAGATATAAGTGCCGCAGAAAGTGACGTAATTACGGGCACTTCCGTATTCATGGTTACCCTCGGCAATGGTAACACCGATATTATAAGCAAAACGGCTGCTTATACTTTTCAGCATGGGAACTGCAAAAATAACATCATCATCATTGGTGGTTTTCCAGTTACATTCGTTCATCCACAGGTTTTCAAAACTCTGTTTCAAATCGTGCTTGCCTTCTTTGATAACCTTGCCCAAATAGGTAACAGCAATCTGATAATAGTGCTCGAAATTATCTCCACGCTCCATATAGCCTACATTTGTAGGATTATCTTTATCGGCACGTAATGCCCAACCGCCACGGTACAAGGCAAGCTGTCCGATAAGTGCCTGACAGAATTCGCGTGAAGCACGTTCTACACCGTAATCCAAGTCGGCAGCATACTTCATCATCGGTTCTGCTGCAATAAGATCATCGATAAGGAATTCGAGTATCTTGTCACGGTTGGTAGTGCCGCGACTGAAGAAATCATCCGTAGACTCTGTAGGTTCGGTAACAAACACTACATCGCCCCATGTACGAATCAAGTCAAGATAAAACATGGCACGAAGTGTCTTTACCTCGCCATACATCTGCTGTGTTTCGGTAGGACCTTCTTTACCGATCTCTTCCGACCAAAGAGGAGACTCTTGAACGGATTGCAAAAAGTCATTGGCATAGTTTATGACAAAATACAGATTATTCCAAGTACTGTTCAGTGTTCCCCAGGTGGGACGTGCATCAAAGCAACCTATATCCGACCCTGCGGAATTGACCGTACTGTTCTTGAAGGAAGACATTTCCACATCGGTATTCGTATTAAATCCGCTGGCCAGATTACTGCCGTAAAGACCGTCTTCCGTCATGGAAGAATAAATACGGGTCATCAATGATTTCATCTCCGTCTCGGAAGAGAATACGTAATCGGGGGTAAATCCCGAAGCCGGTGTCACATCCAAGAAGTCATTGCAGGAAGACAAAGAAAGCAGAGAACCTGCAACGAACGCATATAAAAGTTTCTTATTCATAGTTCTTTTTTTAAAGATTCAACTAAAAGGTCAACTGTGCGCCAAAAGTATAGGTACGGCTACGCGGATAACGGTTATTGTCTATATTCGGCGTTAATCCCGTGGCAATATCCACTTCAGGGTCATATCCGGTATATCCGGTAATAGTAAACAGGTTACTTCCCGCTACATAGAAACGCACTTTGCTCAGACCGGCTTTCTTAGTCCACTCCTGCGGAAGCGTATAACCCAAAGTAGCCGAGTTAAGACGCAGGAACGAACCGTCTTCCACTGCATAAGACATACAGATAGGCTTACCTATGGATGTAGGATTCCACATAGTAGCGTTCTTATTGAATTCGGCAAGAATTTCCGGACTATAGCGGATTTCATTACCCATATCGTCGAAATTGCGCCAACGTCTGTCGGAAGCTACTTCCATGCCGAAGTTATTTTCATGGTTATCCGCCCAGGTGGTAAGCATTACCTTATTGGCATTGAATACATCGAAATCGTACATGAAGTTAAAGAACATACTGAGGTCAAAACCTTTATAAGTAGCGTTCAAGCCAAAGCCACCCGAGAACTTCGGAGTCGTATTTCCGATAACTGTACGGTCGGCTTCTGTCAGTTGATAAGGATTGGCGCTGTTCGGGTCTACCGGAGTCAGCTTCTTGAACTTGGCATTACCTGGACGCGGAGTGTCCGACAACGGGCTGGAGTCTACCACACCCTCTTTCAATTTCCAAGTACGCGATTTAGCATCGAACGATTCAAAATCATCCACCGTATAGAAACCGTCATTGACGTATCCGTAAATCAGTCCACTGGTACCACCTACATAAGCACGGTAATCATCAGCATTCATCAGACCTTTATTCCAACCGGAAGTCAGTATCCATTCTTTCTCACCGCTTGCCAGTTTGTCTATTTTGTTCTTATTATGACCGATATTGAAATTCGCATTCAGAGAGAAATCTTTTGTTTCAACGATATAGGCATTCAACTGAAGTTCGATACCCCGATTGGAGGTCTGCCCCACATTAGTCATCAATTTGGTATACCCCGTATAGCCGGGAATGTCCGAAGGAACAAGCAAATCTTTCACCGTATTCCAGTAAATATCTACCGTACCGCTGAGACGTTCCTTAAAGAAACCGAAGTCGAAACCAAGATTACGGGTAATGGTAGTCTCCCATTTCACATTGGGGTTGTACACATATTTGGTATTATAGAACTGATAATAGTAGCGGCTTATTTCGCCCCAGCCGGCAGGCGTCTTGCTGCTTACTCCGTAGAGTTTCTGATAGAGGTCGGCATCAATACGGTCGTTACCGGAAGTACCGTAACTCAAACGTAGTTTCAGGTTGGAAATCCAGGGAATGTCCTGCATAAAGTCTTCATTGGAAAGACGCCATGCCAAAGCTCCTGCCGGAAAGAATCCCCAACGATTATTGGAAGCGAATTTCGATGAGCCGTCGGCACGAAGCGTAAACGTAGCCAGATATTTGTCCTTATATCCATAATTGATACGACCGAAGAAAGAAGATATGCGTGAGGGAGAATCCGCTTTTGAAGAATTTTCGTACGGAGTACCGAGTGACAGATTGTCAAACGCCTGCTCAGCCGTAGTATTCTCCGGAAAATAACGGGTGGAATAAGTCTTGGTCTTGGTTTGCTGGTGTTTGATTTCCTGTCCCAGCATCAGCCGGATATCGTGCGCATCATCATCCAAAGTAAAGTTGTAGTTCAATACATTGGTCAACTGCCACTTGGTGCCTTGCTTCATCATCCATTCCGCCATAGGCTGGTTATTGTTATTCTTGGCATTCTTGGTGCCCATACCCCAGAATTTGCGTTGTTCTTCGGTATTATTTTCAAAACCGAACTCATTGCGCAAAGTCAGTCCTTTCTTTATTTCCCATGTCAGCGCTCCCATGGTATTGAGCGACTTATTAATACGTTTCTTATAGTTCTTTTCTGACTCTTCTTTGGGATTGAAACGTACGACTTCTTCCAGCTGGTCCGGATCGAAATAAGTATCGTCCTCAGGTAGAGTCATGTATTCATCCAATCCTTCGGTAGGTGCCTGGCGCAAAGCATCCAACAAACTGACTCCCTCTGTTCCGGAACCGTCTACTTCCTTATGCAACAAGCGGGTACGATATTCCATTGTGAGAAACTTGAAAGGCTTTAGGTTGAACGAGGCATTCAGGTTGTTCTGCTTCAAACCATTGCCTACCATTACGCTGGGTTGATCCTGATGAATAAAAGCCAGTTTGTATTTTGCTTTCTCCGTACCGCCATTCACACTGAGATCAAGATAAGAAGCCACGGGATGAGTACCGAACACCTCATCCTGCCAGTCGGTACCAGGGTCGCCTTGATAGATATAATGTTCGTAGGCATGACCGTATTTATTGTTAAAGTCAGTCGGATTGGAGCTCTTCTGGCGGGCATTCTCATACTGCATCAATACAAATTCATACGGGTCCATCACATCCAGTTTGTTGGAAAGCGTCTTGGTTTGTACATAGGTATTCAAGCTGATAGAAACACGACCCTCCGTCGGATTCTTGGTTGTCACCAAAATAACGCCGTTGGCTCCACGAGCACCATAAATAGCTGTAGAAGCGGCATCCTTCAATACTTCAATAGATTCGATATCCGTGGGCGGAACATCATTCAGGCTGTTTACTTCAAAACCGTCGAGAATAATCAGCGGACTGTTGTCCTGTGTGATAGAGCCGCCGCCACGTACCAGAATCTTAACTTCCGCATCGGGCGAACCATCGACCGTCGTCACCTGTACGCCCGGCAGTTTACCGACAATAGCTTCGGCTGCAGAAGTTGTCTGCACTTTTTCCAGAATCTTTCCCGACACACTGGAGATAGAACCGGTAAGATTACCTCTTTTCTGAGTACCGTAACCAATAACGACTACATCTTCCAGCATACTGGCAGACTCAGTCATGTGTATATTAATACCCGAAGTACGACCCTTCAACGGTTCTTTCACTTCTTCCATACCTACAAAACTGATTTTCAAAACAGCCTTGTTCACATCAGGAACGTTTGTCAATGTGAATTTGCCATCCAAATCCGTAGTACAACCCAATGTCGTACCTTGTACAATCACAGTGGCGCCGATTACAGGACCATAGTCGTCGGTCACCGTACCTGTTACGGTGGCAGTCTGTGCCATTGCACCGACCGCTACCATCAACAAAGTAAATATGCTTATGATTAACTTATTCATTTTTCTAAAATATATAGTATATGTATGTGTTGTTCACTATTTTCTCTCCATAGACAGACCACCTTCATTCTGATAATAAACGATATGCTGTACCAGATTATGGAAATATACTTCCAAATTGGAGTAACGGCCATTAGGATCTACATTGGTACTGATTTGATTGGCATCTGCAGGGTCTTCCGGATTCATGCCGTATGCCTGTTCCCAAATATCGGGTATGCCGTCATTATCACTATCCGGCCAAAGATAACCTTTCTTCACTTCTTTATAGCCTCCGGCTGCATCACTCGGAGTATCGATAATACCCGGTTTTTTATCAGAGTCTTTCAGAGTAACCAAATTTCCTTTGTCATCCCAATATTGCATCTTCGAACCTTTATAAGGAGCACTTCCTGCCCTGACTTCTCCTACTACTCGTTGGTCTATCTCATCACGACGCAAAGAAGCACCGGCATAATCCAATACTCTTTCATAAGCAATTTGCGGTGTATGATTGGTCACCTTACCGAACGGTTGATAATCCGCCATCTTCATAGCTTGTTTCTCTTCTTCAGACACACCTTGCTCAATCAAGCTCTTATCAAACTGCGCCCAAACACCATCCGTCCAGTTATCGGCACTGACCTTCGAATTACCTTCTACATAATTACCATCGATATAAGCTCTGGCAGTGGGATCGGAAGAAAGAATACGATATGACTTATATCCCGTACCGGTAGCCGGTCCCGGTTTATAATAGCAATTTGTCAGATTGAATTTCGCATACTTGCCACCATAGCTTCCGAAACCGCTTTCACTCCAATTGTAATAAACATTATTGCGTACATCAAAATATCCGCAATAGTCATAGTCAGCCTGAGTTCCCGGTTCCGAAAGATCGGAGATACGCGGACAACGGCTACCATGATGTGCCAACAGAATATGGTGGAAAGAAGCATTATCACCGCTAAACATAGCACCGTAACCATGGGCGCCTTTGGCATGGTTCGACAAGTTCAGACTCTCACTGGCAATGCACCATTGCGCCGTAAAGTTTCTCACTCCATAGAAAGTCAACGTTTCATCCACACTCCAACCGGCAGTAACATGGTCGATGATTCCATCTGTAAAATAGCGTCCGCCAATAGCATCCTCGGCATAATCGGAATGAGTATCTCCCGGACGGATTCGCAAGAAACGGACAATAGCATTGATTTTACTTCCTGCACCTTCTTCCGGCTTTTTGGAAAGATTGAAAGAAAAATTATAATTCTTCAATGTAATACCCTCTCCCGGAGCAGTCTGTCCGATGATGCTCAAATCCGGATGATTTACCAGATAAATACCCTGTTTCAATTCAATAATACCGTCAACATCGAAAACGATAGTACGAGGACCTTCCACTTGCTCGATACCATACCGCAGACTACCTTTTATCGGTGTTTCTCCACTACCGTAATCTTCCAAATTGGTAACCTTATAGAGTGTACCGCCACGTCCGCCCGTAGTAAAGCGACCACCACCTTCCGCACCAGGGAAAGCCAATACTCCGACACTCTTGTCATCACCGATGCCGGTATCGGGCTTTCCGTATTGGAAAATCGTCACGCTCTTATCCAAGATACGCACTGTACATGTACGGGGTAAAACACCCTCATTATCTGCAATTGTCAATACAATCTCATTTCCTGTTGACTCCCGCTTATTGTGGGTAATCCAAGACTCAGAAGGAATGGCATCAAAATCCTCTACCAATTCATCACCTTCCTGGGTGAAAGGAATTACCAGTTTACGGCATTTATACGGAATGGCATACTCATCCTGTTCAATGGTTGCCATACCGTTCACTGCTTCTTGCATTACTTTCAGTACACGTTGCAGTTTGTATTCGCCTACTGTTTTGAAAACAAGTTCTGTAGAACGGGCAACACCCGTATTAAGAGCCACTTTGAGCTTCAGGTTATCGGTTGTGAAATTACGGGTTGCCGGAGTTTCCTCCACTACTTCAATCCAATCGCACTGCTCATCGATATTCATTTCCCACTCTACATTGGAAACGACTTTAAGCTCCACTTCCGCTCCCCGGAAAGAGATAGGTTCGGAGGTAAATTCAAGCAGAATGTCAGGATCGGAACCCAGTTGCTCTACGGAAATCTCCTGTTCCAAAGCAGCACCGGCACCCGCCATGGTTATTTTAACCTTACCAGTACGTTTGGCTCCATCTGTATTTTCCGTAACAAACAGACGAAGTTCATCATTTCCCGTACCACTATCTTTCGACAAGGTAAGCCACATATTCTCCGCATCGCCAACCGGCTCTACCACAGCAGCTACCCAATCGGCAGTAGCCGTTATATCCACAGTAGAAGAACCGGCTACATTGGAAAGTTTCAGTTCATTCTTCGACAGTTCCAGATTATCGGCTTCCACGGCGCCATTCAGTTCGCCATCGTCGCTACATGCTCCTAACAAGCCCGCCAATAATATGAATAAGAAAGTTCTCATAGTTTTTATTTGTTTTTCGTTAGTATTCCGGTTTTATTTTCTCCAATACGGGTCACCGATGCCTTGTGTATAAACCTCAGAGGATTTATCCTTAATGGTGAAATTCCTGTTAGACACATCTTCGAACAGTTCATTCATGGGAAGAACGGTTTCTATCGGTTTTTCATCCTCTTCCACACCCCAGTTTTTCAATGCAAAGCCATTGGTGATATAATTGTTCTCGAATGTACGGGTAGTGATATTTTTATGAAGACTGAACCAAGTACCATTATCAGCATCAACCTCACCACTGAAAAGGTTGTTTTTTATTGTGACACTTCCGTCAGTAATATTCTTGGCATTTAAGTCAAAGAAAGTCATACCTGCTTTCATGGCAACAAACGTACAGTTCTCCACTACTATATCCAGATTACCTTTCATTGAGCTAACTCCTGTAATCAACGCTTTAGTCATATCATTGGCGTGGAAAGTCGAGTTTCTAAATTCAAAGGCATGTATCGGGGCATCTTTTTTGGTAGAAAGACCGAACAACCCGCTTCCACCAGAATTTAACCCCATAAAACGACAATCCTCAATAACAATTTTGTCAACAATCTGCTTTTGATCTGCATCTACCTCCTGATACCACATAGTACGTTGCAAATCATTAATTTCACAGTTCTTCCATAAAATAGTTCCTACATGGAATTTTTGATTTTTCAGTTTAAAGAAATCCCGTACATCTACTTTAATAACCAAATTCTCAAAATGGAGTTCCTCAATCAGATTCTCACTTTCCATACTCAAACTTGATTTCAACTCCAACACGGCCAGTCCTTCACCGACTTTAGGCTCTTGTCCTACAATCGAAAGTCCTTTCGGAATATTATCCAATGTCCCGGATACAAACTGATAAGTAGTTCCGGCTTTTAGGAACAGTTTAATGTCTGCTGCCGTTTCATCACTCTTCAATTTGTTATAAACATTATTAATATTCTCTCCGGGGCTGACGAATGTATATCCATCCGGCATACGAATAGGAGCATCAGGAGTAATATCTTCTTCTTCCCATTCTTCGGGAGTAATCGTTACCGTATAATCCTGAATTGTAGGTTCATCCGGATTATTAAGTTCGAATGAAACCGTAGTGAGCTGTTTAGGCAAAATGGAGAAGGTACCATCTATGTCCTTGGTCTGAATTACCTGTTGTTTCTCATCGAGATATTCAATACGTACAGTTACGGCTTCTTGACTGGTCTCTGTTTCAAACAGCACCAAGTCATCAGTATAGTTCACACCCCCTGTAGAAGTCGCAGTATTGCGTACCACCTCGATAGGAGATTTTACAAATGTGGCATCCGAAATCTTATACCCGGATATAGGTGTAGATACAATAGCACGTATCGTGGAATACCGTTTGTCTGCTTTACGGTCTGTAGCTCTCAAACGGAGCGTACCGGTACGGTTGTACATACGAACCTCCAAAGGATTATTAAACGGAGAAGTGTATTCCACAGGTGCGGATAAAGCATATACTTTCTCTGCTTTCGGGTCTTGATTAAGCACGATGTCGTTCAAATTGCCCGGATGAGGAAGAGAATCCGCTTCGGTAGTAGCAACAACACGGTATGTACCGTTAGGAAGCTGAAAACGATATAACGTAGAATAGTTAGCCACATACCTGCCATCGGAAGCGTAAATAAACAACGGCTCATTGGACGAGCCGGTATTCAGCGAATAAGCCTCATCGTCCAGATACAACTGAATGTCCGTCACCACCGAAGAATCATATTTATTCTCTTCGGAACAAGCGGCAATGCCGAGCAAGAAGGTCACTCCTGCCACAGCTGATAATATACTTTTTCTCATATCAGATTTTGCTGTTTTTTAAAAATCAATTTCTTCTATCATACTCTCCCACTCGGTTTCCACCCAGTCTTCATTCAGTATTTCCATATGAACAACCGAACGTTTGGAAGATTTAAAGATGATACCCGTATCGAGAGAGCCATTCGTACGATTCACTATTACTCCCTCTTTCAGATAAGCGACATCAACAGAAGTGCGTGAACCGTTGTTCTCCGTAGGGAAAGAATAAACATATGCACCAAAACCTGACTCGCGGTTTGTGCGTACAGTGACGTCCTCAAGAACAGCCTTTTCTTCTTTCACACTATAAGCTACTCCTACATTGGTGAAAGTTATGTCCAATGCATCAAATTGAGTAATGCCATCCATTTCCTCCTGCGACTCCACCGGGGCAAACACAGCCTGCCCCACTAATCGTTTCAACTCCACATCAAGTGACTTTACAGAGTTATCAGAAGTAAAACCTATTATTTCAGAAATGTAAACCGGCTTTTGCATATTATCGTTCTGACGGATAACAGCCGTGGAAAGCTGATCGGCATCAGCCACCTCATCCGCATTCGCCACAACAAAAGTCTGTAGGTTTTCTCCCAAAGGTAAGGGAACTTCAATAGCACCATGCACCAAAGGTTGCTTCTCTCCATATATAAGAGAACCGTCCATGTACACATAAATGCCAATTTCTGAAATACCTTCTTCTGCAAATGCAGCAATGCTTGATTTACTGAAACTGATACCGACGGGATGCAAAGTAGCTTCCACAGAAGCATCCTCATTGTTCTGAGGAAGATCACCGTCGTTCAAAACGCCATCGACTTGCGTAGTGCAAGAAAAGAATAGCAAAAACGGAACAAATAATAATTTCATTAAATGTTTCATAAGTATTAGTGTTTTATAGTTAGTATTCAATAGTCACAAAAAAACATTCTATTGCCTGCGCAAATATCCGTAAAAGACAGCATCACCATGAGTAAGATTTAGTACAAAAAGAGTAAAATCCGGTCTACAATAAATAAATCACCTTTGCTCTGAGTATCTCTACACCAAGATTAGCACATTTCAAAGATAAATGTATCCGAATATAAAGCAAAAGGGCTGCACTTACAAAAGCGCAACCCTTAACTACATCCAACCATCAAAAAAATGTCGTTTATTTCCGTTCGAGATATTACGGATTCAAACCTTGACAAGCTCCTTATAAAGCCGCTGCACCGGCAGCCCCATAATATTATAATAGCTTCCCGAAATATTCTCCACCCCGATAAAGCCAATCCACTCCTGCACCCCATAGGCACCGGCTTTATCCATCGGCTGGAACTTATCTACATAATAGGTTATTTCTTCTTCGCTCAGCTCAGCAAAGCGTACTTCCGTCTGAGCGGCAAAGCTGCGCTGCCATTCCGTTGTAGTTATACAAACTCCGGTAAACACTTCGTGGGTGCGACCGGACATATCCCGCAGCATGCACAAAGCGTCTTCCCGGTCTTTAGGTTTCCCAAGCACCCGCCCGTCCAGCCAGACAATGGTATCGGCAGTTATCATCAGTTCGCCCGGTTGCAACATGTTCCGATAGGCATCCGCTTTTTCTTTTGCGATATAAAGAGGTATATCCGCACCCTGCAATGTATCAGGGTACGATTCGTCTACATCCGGTAAGGTGCGCACTTCGTAGTCCACACCAAGTCCTGCCAGCAACTCTTTCCGGCGGGGAGAATTGGAAGCAAGTATAACTTTATATTTTTTGAGATTATCCAACATGGCTTTTAGTAGAGTTATGAGTTATAAGTTATGAATTGCGGGGTGTCAAACCGGCAGGAGTTACCAGCCGAAGGCCCGCTCGTCTGCCATCCAAAGGCCTTTCACTTTCAGGAACTGCTCCACGATATCCCGTCCGCAACCGTATCCCCCCTCTTTGTGGGAGATGTAACGTGCAACGGATTTTACCTCAGGAGCGGCATCCCGCGGACAGCAAGGCAAACCGCAAGTGCGCATCACCTCAATATCGGGAATATCATCACCTACATATAGAATTTCTTCATCCCGCAGGCCGTAGCGGTCGCGGAAGTCGCGATAATCGTGTATCTTGACGGAAGACCCCATATAGATATTCTCCGGCAATAATCCCAAAGCAAGGAAACGCTTGCGCACCGCTTCCGTGCGTCCACCGGTAATGATAGCCAATGGTATTTCATGTCTGGCAGCCAGATGCAAGGCATAGCCATCCTTTATGTTTACCGTACGCAGCGGCTCGCCTTCCGTACTCATCGGAATGACATTGGCGCTCAACACCCCGTCCACATCAAAGGCGAGGGCTTTTATCTTATTCAAATCGTAATTGATTGTACTCATCCTTATTCTTTCCAAGAAGTTAACTATTTTGCCGATGTATGCTTTCGCTAATCAGCCTGTACAGTTCCTGCATGTCCGGCTCGTCAGAAAGCATCTGCAAGTGCTCGCCGATAACATTTTCGTCATACCGCACGGCAGGCCCCGTCTGCGCAAGACGCGGTTCGAGTTCATGCACCTTACGGGCGGTCTCGTCTATCAAAGGCAGCATCACTTCAAAAGGAAGCCCGTATTTCTTCAACAACCCGGCTGCAAGGGCATACATATGATTGGTAAAATTACAAGTGAACACCGCTGCCAGGTGCAGACTTTTACGCTGTTCGGAATCGGCCTCATAGACATTCTCGGAGAGTACGGAAGCAATATCTTTCAGTGTCCGGGTATCCTCCGCAGAATTGCTTTCCACGAAAACCGGTATCTGCCGGAAATCGACCGTACGCTGTTTGCTGAATGTCTGCATCGGATAGAACACGCCATACCGGTTTACCTTGCCTGCCCAAACATCCATCGGGATACTTCCGGCTGTATGTACCCACAGGGCATTTTCTTTTCCGGCAACAATTTCGGGCAGCAGTTGCACAAACGCCGCATCTTTCAGCGAAACGATATACAGCCGGGCATCCGCTGCCACAGACGACAAGTCGGTAGTATAGGCAGCCTCTACCGCCTGCGCCAATGTTCGCGCCGACTCTTCCGTACGGCTGTATACCTGCACGATACGGAATCCTTTATAATAAAGCGCCTTTGCCAGATTCGTAGCCAGATTGCCGGCTCCGATAAATACAACAGATGTATCTTCTATGCTTCTTTTCATCTTATCTCGTAGATACCAAATACAAAATACCGCCTACAACCAACAGTGCCACCGGCAGCAAATAAGCGGACATAGTACCGAGCAGAGCCGTTATCAATCCGAAATTCAATATCAGCCACAGGCCCGTCAGCACCAGTCCCACCGACTTGTCATTCTTGAATAACAGGAAGATGACCGCCGTATAAAGCAGAAAATTATCCCGGTTCATCACCCACGACAGTCCCAGTGTGGAGAAATGCAGCAGTTTGTCTGCCAGATAGAGCACGCCGAACACAATCAGCGTGATAGCCGTAGCCTTATAGGTATCTTTATTGTTATTTGCTTTCGCCGCGCTCACCGTTACTTTCCTCCATATTTGTTAAGGTGAATCTTTTCCCATTGCAGGTTGTCCTCATTGAAAGGCTTGCGCTCCATTCCTTTATGCCCGATGGCAATGATACTGAGAGCCTGCAACTGCAAAGGCATGTCGAGTACTTCGTGCACATATTCGTTAGAGGACATGCCGGATGCCGTAAAACGCTCGCGAAGCTGTACCCAGCAACTGCCCAATCCCATATCTTCCGCCTGAAGTTGCAGGTAAATGGAAGCGATAGAGGCATCTTCTATCCAGACGTCGCTTGCCAGCGGGTCGGCGGTTACAACCACAGCCAATGCGGCATCCGCTATGAATTGCGACGCCTGCTCTTTACAGAAAGACAGCTTTTTCAATGTTTCCTTATCATCCACCACGATAAACTGCCACGCATTGCTCCGTTTGGAAGTAGGCGCCATCAGTGCGGCTTTCATCAGCGTAACCACCTGTTCTTGCGTCAACTCCTCTTCTGTAAACTTCCGCATGCTGCGGCGGGTCTTTATCAATTCGCTAAAACTTTCCATATGTGTATATCGTTTAGAAATGAATACTTTGTCGTTAAGTAATGCAAAGATACAAGATTATTTTTTTAAATTTGCAGCAATGCCCTTGAAACTGACTACATACCATCGGGGAAGCCGGATACCCGAACTGCCGGGAACCGATACATTCCACTCTACGGAGCTGTTTCACGTCTATGAAGCAACTCCGGGATATGCACCTTTGCTTATTGTGGCGTCGGAAAACGGAATACCCGTAGCCAAGTTGCTTGCCGCCATACGGAAGAGCGTACGACTGTTTCCACCCGCCATCATCAAGCGGTGTGAGGTATATGGCACCGGAGAATATTTCGATGAAACGCTCGACCGCGAAGCTGTCTTTAGCGATATGCTGCAACGCCTCACGGACGAAGCCCTGCGGGAAGCCTTCCTTATCGAGTTCCGCAATCTGGACAATTCGTTGTCCGGTTATAAAGTATTCCGCGAGAACCGTTACTTTGCCGTCAACTGGCTGCGCGTACGTAACTCGTTGCATAATGTGGAGCAGGTAGAATCCCGTTTCAGCTCCTCCCGCATCCGCCAAATCAAAAAAGGGCTGAACAACGGAGCAGAAGTAAAAGAAGCGCATACCCCGGAAGAAATCCATGCTTTTGCCAAGATGCTGCATTACAACTACTCTGCCAAGATACGGCGGCATTTCCCAAGCATAGACTTTTTCCAGCTTCTGGAAAAGCAAATGCCCCGGAAAAGCCGTATTTTCATTGTAACCTATAAAGACAAAGTTATTGGCGGAAGCGTCTGTATCTATTCCAATGACAGTGCATACCTATGGTTCTCCGGTGGCATGCGTAAAACATACGCTTTGCAATATCCCGGCATTCTTGCCGTGTGGCAGGCATTGCGCGATGCCAAAGAACGCGGCTACCGCCACCTGGAATTTATGGACGTAGGCCTGCCTTTCCACAAACATGGCTACCGCGAATTCGTGCTCCGCTTCGGCGGAAAACAAATCAGCACCCGTCGCTGGTTCCGTTTTCGGTGGGAATGGCTGAACAAGGTGCTGATAAAGATGTATGAGTAAACGGGCTATTGGGCTATTTTATAGACCACTGACGAATATCCTCCCAACCGTATGGAAGTATTATCCCCTTCTTTTACCTGAACAGTTCCCGATACACCGACAGCCTTCTCGATATTATCTGTCAATGACAGTTCAACAGATGCGCTTCCAAAGTTGTGAAGAACAAGCATCTTTTCATTATCTTTTGTCATATACCATGCAGCAATGCTCTTGTACTTTTCGTTCGATTCGTTATATACTGCATGTTTTGTCATTGTACCTTGAGCCAAAGCCGGATAGGTATTACGCAAACGGGTAAAAGAGAGATAGGTATTCAGCAACGAATTTGCATTTTCCTTCTGTTCTGCTACGGATTTTATACTCGAAGCCACGGTGGCATCAATCTTGTCCGTATAGGCAGTAGTATAATTATCTCCCCACAGCATCGGACTACGTACATATTCATCCGCCTTTTCCTTCGTTCCGTAGATACCCAATTCTTCCCCATAATAAATATAGGGTTCGCCCGGTGCGGTGAGCAATACGGCAGCCGCAAGTTTACACTTTGCCTCTGATTTTCCCAGTTTGGATGCTGTACGGTCTTCATCATGGTTGGATAGTTTGGTAGCTTCTATGTAATCGGCACGGTATCTCGCATATTTCTGTTGGAAAGAAAGTATGTCTTTCGCAAAGTAACAACCAGTGGAGTTGGCAATCGACCAATCCAGTTTATACCAGAAGTCAAACTCAAACAATGCGGGAAGTCCTTGATAATAAGGCGCCACCTCGTCACTACCCGAAAGGACTTCACCTACAATATAAATATCATCTGTATGCCCTTTCGATTTATAATATTCGTTCATATCATCATAGAACATTTTCAGGAAACGGGGATTCTCATCCGAAGTGGCACTGTGATAAATATGCTTCACCGCATCCAAACGGAATCCGTCAATTCCCTTGTCTATCCATTCTTTTGCAGCAGCGGATATTGCTTTATATGCCGGAGAGTTGGTAGCATCATCAATAGCACCGTAATTAAGGTCGGCAAACCAGTCTGTTTGGAAATGGGAATGGAAATACCATGCTTCGACCGATGCAAACAATATGTCCTCAGGATTTGCATTACTCAAAGTAAAAGGCTTGCCCAACTGCACTTTACTTGCTTTAGACGGAGCTCCATACTTCGTTCCGTTGTCCCATGAAGTATTGCTTGTACGGATTAAAAAGCCCCAATCCGTATCAAGATCAACCGTTAACTCGTACTTATTATTGCCTCTCGCATAGAATTTCTTGCAAATGCCCTCACCATAATATAAGTACTTGGCATCTTGCGTGGTTACATCCGGATTATCCGAATCCGGAGTACCCCCTTCTGTAACTGTTATGGTGGGGCTTGCAGCATTAGACCAGTCGAGTACAAACTTATAATATCCTTTCATGGCATCACCTATACCAGCCGAAAACCATTCGCCTGCATTATATCCCGTAGAGCTTTCCCGCTTTATCATTGGAATTTTACCGGCAGTAATATCGGATTCTGGGTCTTGTGAGAAGATGTAATAGTCACGGTAAACACTTTCCTTGGACGATTTCGCATCTATAAACCAAGGATGATCCTTTCCGGTATGGTTCATCACATAATCCAAATAGACTTTTATACCCAATTCATGGGCTTTGGCAATCAACCGTTCAAAATCATCCATAGTTCCATACCGGGCATTCACTGTTGTATAATCCTTCACATCATATCCGTGATAAGACATTGCCGGATGAATTGGCGACAGCCATATTGCATTCACACCCATTTCATTAAGATAATCCAGCTTATCTGTGAGTCCTCTGAAATCGCCCCACTCGTCATTATTACTATCGGCAAATGAATACACCAATGTCTGATAAGTAATATCGGCACGTTTGGTTCCGTCCCACGTATCGGATGAGGGTTCTAAAGAGACATATCCTTCAGGAGTTTCATCCTGCCCCGGTGCAGGCTCAGAAAAAGCTCCGGGGTCATCACTACAAGCCATCAAAGAGCTTATCAGCAAACCCAATATTAAATATAAAACAGATTTTACGTTCTTCATTTTATCAGATTTTACATACAATTAAAAGAAATGTGTCTGAACTTGCCTTAAACAACGCAGACCGGTATGGAATCCCTTAATACAAAGAGAAGAAATAACACCAAATCCATGTAACTTGTAGCAAGTTCAGACACACTCGCCTGATTTAAAATAAATATTCTTTATATATCGCAGATATTATTCAGCCGTCTGAAATACAACTTCACCTGTAATATCATTAAAGAATACATTATATTTTCCATTGGGAACAATAATATCCTTACTATTTGTAGTAGTCAATGACAAATAGTTTTTATCCGCTATTGTTACGTTATCCGTTGCAGCACCCCAAGAAATGTCCCACTTATGGTCAGCACGCAACTTTAATTTACCGTCTTTTCCCGGTTCAAAGCCAGCTATATACCAGTTATGCGGAGTAATCTGTTCCAAATCTTTCTCAGAACCCGCTGTATCCCAATCATTATATTCACCAATCAAACTTATATGAGTATAAGATTCCGGAGCCTGATCAGTCAGTTCTGTCCAAGCATATTCGTTTGTAGAAAAGTCAACTTCCAGTTTATCCTCAAATCCGCAACTAAGCTCTTCAGCGTCCTTCTTGCGTCTAAACGTCCTCTCATCACTGAATTAGCAGATA
>ENA-USYP01000690-USYP01000690.1-human-gut-metagenome-genome-assembly--contig:-NODE-690-length-30856-cov-5.687644_pt1 | contig 30856 bp, 29 predicted proteins | sample MGYA00250065_ERZ773512 | MGnify/ENA primary metagenome ERZ773512 (study PRJEB29103, sample SAMN06112003) | human gut metagenome | biome: human gut; feature: ankylosing spondylitis patient; material... | reverse complement strand
GGTCAGTTTGCCTAGTTCCTTAACCGTGAATCACTCAAGCGCCTTAGTATATTCAACCCGACTACGTGTGTCCGTTTACGGTACGGGTACCTTAAAGATTAAGTTTAGCGGATTTTCTTGGGAGTATGCTTACATGCGCTATTGGATTGTTCCGAAGAACGCTCCATACTATCAGGTTCGACTCTCGGAGCGGATTTGCCTACCCCGATCAACATCTACACCCTTCAACGAACTATTCCGTCAGTTCGCGGCCTTCGGCAGGGAGGACAGCAGAAAGGAGTCCGTGCCGGGGCGGAACAGCGTATCATCCCAGACGAACCGCAGCCCGTCCGGTTTCAGGTATTCCCAATGCTCCACGCCGTCACCTCCCGTTGAACGCTGCTATTATTATATAGGGGAACCGCTTTCTCCGCAAGTCCCGGCGGCAAACAAAAAAACCGTCTCAGGATCGGGCCTGAGACGGTTTTATGTATCCCTTTAAGAATTATTCCTCGGGGACGATGGCGCCGTTGGGGCAGGTGTCGCTGCAAGAACCGCAGTCCAGGCAAGCGGCAGAATCGATCACGTACTGATCGTCGCCCTGGCTGATAGCGCCGGCGGGGCAAACGTCTGCGCAGGAACCGCAGCTGACGCAAGCAGAAGTAATCTTATAAGCCATGTGTACACACCTCCATTAGAATGTGCCTTCATTGTATCATACAATTTCTAAAAAGCAAGGGCGATTTGTTAAATTCTTACCAAGGAAAAAGAAAACTGTGAAAATGTCACAAAAATCGGAAAAACATTGGAAAAAGCAGGGCCTTTCGGCGGTTAGAGATATTGAACTGCATATGCGAACTATGGGGGAAATGAGCGTTCACAAACTGTTTACACAAATGGTCAAAGAAAGTCAAAAATAGCTATTGACATTGGAAAAGATCGTGCTATACTACAATCAAACAAAGGTTAAAGATAGTCAAAGTCAAAAGACGGAGACGAGAAAGGAGATGTCCCCATGGGGATTTCAGATTTGATCGCCAGCTTTTTGCAGGATAGCTTGGATACGGCGGAGGACGGTGTGCTGGAGGTCCAGCGCAGCGAGCTGGCCCAGCGGTTCAACTGTGTACCCAGCCAGATCAACTATGTGATGTCCACCCGGTTTTCACCGGAGCGGGGCTACATCGTAGAGAGCCGGCGCGGCGGCAACGGATATATCCGCATCACCCGGGTGCAGGTGGACCGGCAGACGCTGATGATGCATGTCATCAACAGTCTGGGCAGCAGCGTGGATCTGGCTTCGGCCAGAGCTATCCTCAGCAATCTGGTGCAGTCCGGCGCGTTGGAGCGGGACATGGGTCAGACGATCCTCACCGCCGTGGGCGATAAGGCCCTGAGCCGGGTGCCCCGGGAGAGCCGGGACGCCGTCCGGGCGGATATCCTGCGACAGGTGCTGATCCTTCAGGTTTGAACGCCTGAGGAAGGGCACGCAACACAGTTAAGAAAAAATTTATATACAGTTTATGGAGGAATGCATTATGAAATGTGAGAATTGCGGAAAGAATGAAGTCAGCTTTGTATATCGCAGCAGCATCAACGGAAGAACAGAAGAACATCATCTCTGCCAGGCCTGCGCGGAAAAGCTGGGGTATACCCAGAAGCTCTTTAACCGGCGGCCGTCCATGCGGGACAGCTTCTTTGGCAATGATGATTTCTTCGGAGATTTCTTCAGCCCCATGCCCTCCCTGCTGGGCCGGATGAACCGGATGCTGGAAAGCCCCTTCGATGATTTCTTCGACGCCATGCCCGCCATCGGCGCAGCGCCGGTGCAGGAAGTCAAGGAGGAGAAGAAGGACGATCTCATGAGCCATGAGGAACAGAGCCGGTTCTCCTATCTGCGTCAGCTGAATGCGTTGAAGCTGGAGCAGAAGAAGGCTATCCACGAGGAGAACTTCGAACGGGCCGCCCAGCTGCGGGACGAGATCCACAAGCTGGAGGAGGCCCACAAGGAGGCCAAGGAGTCCCACAAGGACGGCAAGGAAAGCGCTTAACAGGCGCGTTCAAACAAAACGCACACCCCAGAATAAAAGAGGTATTGAACTATGAATGAAAATAAATTTACTCCCACTGCGGAGGAAGCCCTGCGGCTGGCACAAGAGGCCGCAGGCGAATTGGGTCACGGCTATGTGGGAACGGAACACCTGCTGCTGGGCCTGATGCGTGAGGACGAGGGCATGGCCCACACCGTCCTGACGGAGGCGGGCCTGACCGACGACCTGCTGACGGAAATGGTTCGGAAAAGCGTCGGCGCCGGTCTTCCCGGCGGCAATCCCGCTCAGGGTCTGACCCCTCGCGCCAAGCACGTTGTGGAGATCGCCATGGAGGATTCCATCCGGGGCGGCTATGCCTACATCGGCACCGAGCATCTGCTGGCCGGTATTCTGCGGGAGGGCAACAACATGGCAGTCCGTATTCTGCGGTCCGCCGGCGTGGACGCCCGCCAGCTCTATACCGCGTTGATGAAGAAGCTCACCGCCGCGCCCAGAGCAGCCCAGAGCGGCGACAGCCGTACTCCGGCAGCCGGTTCCGCCAAGGAGGACGGCAAGGGCAGCAAGACACTGGCAGAGTTCACCCGTGACTTGACGGCGGATGCCCGGACCGGCAAGCTGGACCCTGTCATCGGCCGTGATGACGAGATCCAGCGGGTCATCCAGATCCTGTCCCGCCGCACCAAGAACAACCCCTGCCTGATCGGTGAACCCGGCGTGGGCAAGACTGCCATCGCCGAGGGCCTGGCCCGGAAGATCGCCATGGGCGATGTGCCGGAGAACCTGCTGGATAAGAAGCTCCTGTCTCTGGACCTTTCCGGCATGGTGGCCGGCACCAAGTACCGGGGCGAATTTGAGGAGCGCATCAAGAAGGTGATGCAGGAAGTTCAGAAGAACGGCAACATCATCCTCTTCATCGATGAGCTGCACACCATCGTGGGCGCAGGCTCCGCCGAGGGCGCTGTGGACGCCGCCAATATCATCAAGCCCGCTCTGGGCCGCGGCGAAATTCAGATCATCGGCGCCACCACTCTGAACGAATATCGCAAGTATATCGAAAAGGACGCCGCTCTGGAACGCCGGTTCCAGCCGGTGACGGTGGGCGAGCCCAGTCAGGAGGCTACGCTGGAGATCCTCAAGGGCCTGCGGGAGAAGTATGAGCAGCACCACAAGCTGCACATCACCGACGAGGCATTGAAGGCCGCCGTGGAGCTGTCCACCCGGTATATTAATGACCGATTCCTGCCCGACAAGGCCATCGACCTGATGGACGAGGCCGCCAGCCGGGTGCGGATGGAGCAGGAGGAACCCTCCAAGGAACTCAAGAGCCTGGAGGAGAAGATCAACGCCCTGTCCAAGGACAAGGACGCCGCCATCAACGCCCAGGACTTTGAGAAGGCCGCCCAGCTGCGGGACATCGAGAAGGACTACAAGGAGCAGGTGGAGATCGAGCGTGACAAGCGCCGCAAGAATAATCAGGAGCACCGGGACGTCAACGCGGAGGACATCGCCGCTGTGGTGTCTGGTTGGACCGGTATCCCTGTGACCCGTCTGACAGAGGACGAGGGCCAGCGCTTGCTGCACATGGAGGATATCCTTCATAAGCGTGTGGTGGGTCAGGACGAGGCTGTGAAGGCCGTGGCCCGGGCCATCCGCCGTGGCCGTGTGGGTCTGAAGGACCCCAAGCGTCCCATCGGCAGCTTCCTGTTCCTGGGTCCCACCGGCGTGGGCAAGACGGAACTGTGCAAGTCTCTGGCAGAGGCTATGTTCGGTGACGAGAACGCCATGATCCGGATCGATATGTCCGAATACATGGAGCGGCATACAGTATCCCGCCTCATTGGTTCCCCTCCCGGCTATGTGGGCCATGATGAGGGCGGTCAGTTGACGGAGAAGGTGCGCCGTAAGCCCTACTCCGTGGTGCTGTTCGATGAAATCGAAAAAGCCCACGAGGACGTCTGGAACATCATGCTTCAGATTTTGGACGATGGCCGGATCACCGATTCTCAGGGCCGCACTGTGGACTTCAAGAACACCGTTATCGTCATGACCAGCAACATCGGCGCCAAGGCACTGACCGCTGCCGGCGCCAAGCTGGGCTTCGACGCTGATGACAAGAAGGCCGAGGCGGACGCCGACGCAGCCTATGCACAGGCCAAGGAGACCGTTCTGGCGGAGCTGCGCCAGACCTTCCGCCCGGAGTTCCTGAACCGGATCGACGATATCATCGTGTTCCGTGCTCTGACTGAGCAGAACATTGAGGAGGTTGCCCGCCGGATGCTCAAGACCGTGGCGGACCGTATGGAGACCATGGACATCCATCTGGACGCTTCCGACGAGGCGGTGAAGGAACTGGCCAAGGAGGGCTTCGACCCCAAGTACGGTGCCCGTCCCCTGCGCCGGGCCATCCAGAGCAAGGTGGAGGACGCTGTGGCCGAGAAGATGCTGGATGGCACCCTCAAGACCGGCGACACCGCCAAGCTGGCTGTGGAGGACGACAAGCTGGTCGTCACCAAGTAACGGCCCTTCCAATAAAATCAAGGTCCCTCTGCCGCGTTCGGCGGCAGAGGGGCCTTTTGGCTCAACGCCGGCGGGCGGCCTTGATTTGTTCATACTTTTCCGGTATGATAAATTTGTATCAGTTTTGATAACTTTTGGAAAGGAAGGCAAACCCTATGCCCTTTACCTTCAATTTCGGCGGCTTCAACCCCGGAGATTTCGGACAGGGGGGCGAGCGCCCTCAGCGGGAGCGTAAGCCCCGGAAGCCCATCGGCACTCCCGTGACCCGCACCCTCATCAACATCGCCGTGACGGCGCTGGTGGGGCTGGTGTACTTCTATGTGGAGCTGCCCGCCCTGAACCCCCATGCGGAGGAATTTTACTTCTTTGTGTTCCTGCTGTGCGCCGTGTACTGCGGCTGCGCTGTCCTGACCTCCGGATTCCAGGGCACCGGTGCGAGAGGGTATCTCGGCTTTGTGAAAAAGCAGTGCACCATACCCTTCTTCGTGGTGATCGCCATGATCGCAGCCATCGCCATTGGCTCCCTTTCCTCTTGGGTGGTGCTGCGGGCCGGTGCCTACAGCAAGTTGCTGCCCTTGACCACCGGTGACTTTGTCACGGAGGTGGAGGAGATCCGCTATGACCAGATTCCCATGCTGGACAGCGACTCTGCCGCCCGCCTGGGCAGCCGGAAGCTGGGTGAGCTGGCGGATATGGTGTCCCAGTTTGAAATCTTGCCCAACTACACCCAGATCAACTATAAGGGCCGCCCCGTGCGGGTCACGAGCCTTGCCTACGGAGACCTCATCAAGTGGTTCACCAACCGCTCCAACGGCCTGCCTGCCTATATCGTCATCGACATGGTGACCCAGGAGGCGGAGGTGGTCCGGCTGGACGAGGGCATGAAGTACACCACGGCGGAGCACTTCTCCCGGAACCTCTACCGCCACCTGCGGTTCCAGTACCCCACCATGATGTTTGATGAGCCGGTGTTTGAGATCGACGAGGAGGGGACGCCCTACTGGGTCTGCTCCCGGATCGTCAAGCGCATCGGACTTTTCGGCGGCACGGACGTGAAGGGCGCCGTACTGGTGAACGCCGTCAACGGCGAAAGTCAGTATTACGAGGACGTACCCACCTGGGTGGACCGGCTGTACTCTTCCGACATCATCATGGACCAGTATGACTACTACGGCCAGTTCCACAACGGCTTTCTGAACGCCTACTTCGGCCAGCGGGACGTGACGCTGACCACAGCAGGCTGGAACTATATTGCCATCAATGACGATGTGTATATGTACACCGGTGTGACCTCCGTTACCAGCGACCAGTCCAACATCGGCTTCATCCTCACCAATCAGCGGACCAAGGAGACCCGGTTCTACCCCTGCGCCGGTGCCACGGAGACCTCTGCCCAAAGCTCTGCCCAGAGCCAGGTCCAGCAGATGCGCTATTCCGCCACCTTCCCGCTGCTGCTGAATATCGCCGACCAGCCCACCTACTTCATGGCTTTGAAGGGCGAGGACGGTCTGGTGAAGATGTATGCCATGGTGAACGTCCAACAGTACAATATTGTGGAGACGGGGCAGACCGTGGCCCAGTGTGAGGAGAATTACCGGAAAACGCTGCTGAATAACGGCATCATCGACCGGGCCGATGCGGAGGTGCCAGCGGAGGATCAGACGCTCCAGGAGACAAAGGGCACCATCGCGGAGATCCGCAGCGCCGTCATCGAGGGTACCAGCGTCTATTACCTCCGCTTTGAGGGGGAGGACAGCTTCTCCGTGTACGTCAGCGCCGCCCAGGTGCCGGAGGCCCCGCTGCTGAACGTGGGGGACACCGTCACCGTTTACTGGCGCAGCGGTACCCAGTGGATCACCGCCCGGCAGATCGCTGTGGAGAACCGGGCTGTGTCCACGCCGCCGGAGACACCGGCTGAGGAGCCTGCGGAGCCGGAAACGGACCTCCTGCCAGACACCGGAACGGAGGAAGGAGCCGGAGGCTGGCAGCAGACGGTCATTTACGGAAAAGCGTGACTGTTCGAGGGAAACCGATCAAAACGCGGAGAACCCGCGGCGGGCATTTTGCCCGCCGCGGGTTTCTTGTGGGAACTGTCAAAATCCAAAGGGAAATTTTGGCTGGCGCAGGGGCCGCTTTTCGTTGTAAACGTTCACGCGGTATGGTATCTTTGTAACAACAACACAGGAGGGGGACTGCGTATGCTGGCTTTGGACTTTATCAACATAGGCAACGGAGACTGTATTCTCATTCGGGAGATGGAGGGGACGCGGCAGAAGTTTGCCTTGATGGTGGATTTTGGCCATGACTGTCTGATACGGGACGATCATCCGGGAGAACTGGATCCCAGGTCTCAGCGGATCTATGCGGGAGATTTTCTCCGGGAGCTGGGCGTGACCCATCTGGACGTGGCTCTGGCCACGCATTTCCACCGGGATCACATCGGTGGCCTCAGCCGGGTGCTGGATGCCGTGACCATCGACCGGTTTTACACCACCTATCTGCCTCCGGAAAATGCCCCGGAGCTGGCCCCCTTCCATCCGGATAACAACTTGCCCAAGGCTGCGAGAAGCGCCCTTCTCTGCCTCCAGATCTTTACCGAGGCGCTGCAAAGCCACCCCGGCCGTATCAAGCAGTTTGAATTGGTGCCGGGGACGGAAACGATTTCCCTCCAGCTGACGCCGGACCTGAAAATGGATATCCTCTGCGGCGAACCGGCCCTGTACCGGCGGCAGAAGGAGATCTATGACGCGGCCTTCAACGGAGAGCGGAACGGATATGAACTGGTGCGCTGGGCCAAATCCATGAACGTGTGCTCTTTGCGCCAGCGGCTGTATTACCACGGCAAGGAGATCGTTCTGGGCGGCGACGCCTACGCCCATGTGTGGGAGACCGTGAATCTGACCCCCTGTGACATTCTGAAGGTGCCCCACCATGCCTCCTTCGATTCCACCTCCCGGAAGCTGCTGGAAAAGCTCCAGCCCAAAACGGCGGTGGTGACGGTGGCGGCCCGGCGGCCTGACGAACGGCCCCATCCCTATGTGGTGTCCCTGCTGCAAGAGTACGTCGAGAATCTGTATTTTACCGACGCCGTGGAGATCCCCGGTCTGGTGGAGCCTCAGTTTCATAAGTCCGTTCACTTAGAAGTGGAGTGAGAAAGCTGTTTGAACGCTGAACCGCGTTTGTATCGAAAAAGCAAAAGCGCCGGAGAAAACTCCGGCACTTGCGAAAAAGCATAAAACACGGAGCCTGACCATTGGCCAGGCTCCGTGTTTTATATTGGATGGGGTGAGATTACTTGTACATCTCGGGCTTTTCCATGGTCTCCACCTTCATGAACTGAGAGGTGCCGCGGGAGGCGTTCAGAGCATCGCCAGCCACGCAGGCCACATAGCCGTCCCAGGAGGAGGGGCCGGTGAGCTTGCCGGCGTGGACAGACTCCACCCACTTGCAGAACTCGATATCATAGGCCTCAATGAAGCGCTCCTTCCAGTCGGTCATGATGGGCATGGACTCGGCGGGCTGGACGCTGTCCCAACCGGCGGGACGAGAGCGGCGGACCACAGCGTAGGGATCGGGCAGCTTCACGGTGCCGTTCTCGCAGACGACCTCGCACTGGATGTCATAGCCGTAGCCGTCAGCAACCTGAACTTCCACGTCGATAAAGCAGCCGTTCTTGGTACGCATCAGCATGACCTGAGGGTTGTCATAGCCCTTGTTGGAGTTGGAGCTCTGACGGACCTTGACGCACTGCACGTCCTCATACTCGTCGCCCAGCAGCCAGCGGCAGATGTCCAGCTCGTGGATGGCCACGTTGGTGACGCCGTTCTCGGTCTTGAAGCCCGGGCCCTGAGCAACGTTGCGGTGGCAGCACTTGATCAGCAGGGGCTTTCCGATCTCACCGGAGTCGATGATGCGCTTCATCTCGGCGTAGCCGCGGTCATAGTGACGCATGAAGCCCACCTGCACCAGACGCTTGCCGATCTCCTGCTCGCGCTTGATGATATCCTCACAGTCAGCGGCGTTCTGGCTCAGGGGCTTCTCGCAGAAGCACCACTTCTCCTCAGCCAGAGTCTTCATGACATAGTCATGATGGGTGGGGTCGATGGAGGTGATGACCACGGCCTCAACCTCGGGATCCTTGATCATACCATCGCAGTCATTGCCGTAGGACTTGATGCCGTACTTGGCGGCGGTGTCGTCAGCGGCGGCGGCCACATAGTCGGACACGGCCACAACGGTAGCACCGGGGACGGTCTCAATGATGCGGCGGCAGTGATCCTTGCCGATAGCGCCGCAGCCGATAATGCCGATCTTCAATACCTTTTCCATGTTAATAACCTTCCTTTTTTATAATTTGGATGGGTTTTCGTAAATAAAAATGATCTTAGTACTTCCGGACTTCCTTCAGGTGAGCCTGCAGATCGGCGTAAGCCGCCAGATTCTCCTTGCGTTCGGACACCTCGGTGTCACCCACGCGCCACCAGGAGGAATAGCCGTCGGTCATGGTCTTGGGCAGGACCTTGATGTCGAAGAGGACGGGGACGTTCTTTACCTTCTTGGCATCCTCGAAGGCGGCCACCAGCTCTTCCATGGTGCGGACGGTGTAGCTCTTGCAGCCGTAAGCCTCCGCCACCTTGGCGTAGTCGATGTTCATGAAGTTGCCGAACAGACCGTCCTTATTGCGATAGCGCAGCTCGGTGCACAGCGTAACGTTGCCGTGGCCAACCTGCAGGTTGTTGATGCAGCCGAAGGAGGCGTTGTCGAACAGGCAGATGTTGATCTTCTTGTGCTCCTGGCAGGCGGTGATCAGCTCACCGTGGAGCATATTGAAGCTGCCATCACCGCAGAAGGAATAGACCTCGTGCTTGTCGCCAATGGCCAGCTTCACGCCCAGAGCGCCGGCCACCTCGTAGCCCATGGTGGAATAGCCGTACTCCATGTTGTAGGTGTCAACGCCGGTGGGACGCCACATCCGCTGCATATCGCCGGGCAGAGAGCCGGCGGCGCCAATGGCAACGTCGCCCTCGCTCATCATGGCATTGATGGCGCCCAGAGCGGAGGTCTGGGTCAGCTGGGCATTGACGTCCTGCGCGAAGCGCTTGGCGGAATCGGCGTTGGCGTCATTGATCTCCGGCTTCCAGCTCTTCTTGTCGGAGAAGGTGATGTGATCGAGGCGGTTCAGCTCATCGATCCACTTCTCCTTGGCGACCTTGACCTCATCCTTATAGGCGGTCTGATAGCCCTCCAGCAGCTTTTCCAGACGGGGCAGGGCTTCCTTGGCGTCAGCCACCACGGGGACAGCCTCCATCTTCAGGCTCTGGAATTCAGAGACATTGATGTTGACGAATTTGCAGGTATCCTTGAACAGCCACTTGGAAGCGGTGGTGAAGTCGGTGTAGCGGGTGCCCACACCGATGACCAGATCAGCCTTCCGGGCGATCTCGTTGGCTGCGGAGCAGCCGGTGGTGCCCACGCCGCCCATGTTCAGGGGGTGCAGCCAGTCAGTGGCGGACTTGCCCGCCTGGGTCTCGCCGTAGGGGATGCCGAAGGCCTCGGCAAAGTGCAGAAACTCGGCGTGCGCCTCGGAATAGCGGACGCCGCCGCCGCAGATCATCATGGGACGCTTGGCCTTGCGGATGGCCTCGGCAGCGTCAGCCAGAGCGGCCTCGGTGGCGGGGCGGCGCTCCAGACGCCAGACGCGCTTGGCGAAGAAGCTCACGGGATAATCATAGGCCTCACCCTCAACGTCCTGGGGCATGGCAACGCAGACCGCGCCGGTGTTGGCGGGATCGGTCAGCACCCGGAAGGCGTTGATCATAGCGCTCATCAGCTGCTCAGGACGGACAACGCGGTCCCAGTAGCGGCACACGGCCTTGAAAGCGTCATTGGTGGTGGTGGCCAGGGAGTTGGTGTGTTCCACCTGCTGCAGAACGGGGTCGGGCTGACGGCAGGCATAGGTGTCGCCGGGCAGCACCAGCAGGGGGATGTTGTTGGCGGTGGCGGTGCCGCAGGCGGTGACCATGTTGGCGGCGCCGGGGCCCACGGAGGAGGTGGCAACGCAGATCTGCTTACGCTTCATCTGCTTGGCGAAGGCCACGGCGGCCTGGGCCATGCCCTGCTCGTTCTTGCCCTGATAGACCTCCAGGTGCTTGGCCTCCTGGCTCAGCGCCTGGCCGAGACCCACCACGTTGCCGTGGCCGGGAATGATGAACACGCCGCGGACGAAGCGGTGCTGTGCACCGTCAACCTCCATGTACTGATTTTCCAGAAAACGGACCAAAGCCTGCGCCATGGTCAAACGGACAGTTTTCATGCTTTTGTTACCTCCGATCAATGATTGGGATAGATGTGGTCATTGGCATCGGGCTTCCACAGCCACTCATGCTCCTTGTCGTCGATGCGGGTCTTCAGCCAGGGATCGCCCTCCAGATGCCGGATACCCCAGGCGTAGCACATGGCATAGCCGGGAGCCACCACCTGAGAGTGGAAGCCGTGGTTGATGACGGCGCAGCCGTTCTGCTCGGTCTTGTAAACATCGCCGTTGGCAAAACCGGCGCCGAAGCCGTGAGGATAGTCGAAACGGTAGAAATAGACCTCCGGCTGGGGATGATGATGAGGAGGATAGGAGGACCACTTGCCGGGACGGTTCAGCACCTCACCCAGCACCATGTTGGAGAAGGGGGCGTTGTCATAGTCGAAGAAGGTCTTGATCTCACGCTCCATAGCACCCATCAGCTCGCCCTTGGAACCGGCGTGCTGGGTCTGGACGGTCTCCGGGGTGTACATGACCGGCTCATAATCCTTCTCGTTCAGGGTGTCCTGCATGTAAAGCTCGCTGTGGCTGTGAGCCGTCAGGGTGATCTTGGTGCCCTTGGGAGCCAGCAGGCAGTAGGCTTCGTGATGGAAGCAGTTGGGGCGGTCGGCCTCAACGGTCTTGCCGGCGTATTCATAGGTGACCTTGCCCTCGAAAAGCAGAATGGCAACCTCGCGGTCGGCGCTTTCGTAGGTATAGGTGTCGCCGTCCTCCATCACCAGCAGGCCCACGTTCATCAGGGTACCCATGTAGTTGGTGGATTCGTCGATATAGGCGTTGTAGCCCCGCTTGAGTTCCTTGTTCTTATTGAAATAAGTCATTGGAAACATCTCCTGTTTGATGTCAAAAAGTGGTATGGAAACGCGGTGGGGAGGACCGGGGCCCTCCCATCGCGCGATTTACAGACCGGTGTGCTCCCGGATGTAGGTACGGCCCTTGATGGCGTATTCCAGAGGATTGGCCTTGGCGGGATCCTGCTCAGCCTCCACCAGCAGCCAGCCCTGATAGCCGGCATCGGAGAGCACCTTGAACACGGGATCGAAGTCCACGTTGCCGTCACCGGGGACGGTGAAAGCGCCATTGCGGACGGACTGCAGGAAGGACCAGTTGTTCTTGCGGGCTTCCTCCACCACGGGCAGACGCATATCCTTCAGATGGACATGGCCCACGCGGTCCACATACTTCTTCAGCATGGCCAGGGGGTCCTCGCCGGCGAAGGTGAAGTGGCCGGTATCATAGCAGAGGAACACATACCGGGGATCGGTGTTGGACATCATGCGGTCGGTCTCCTCGCTGGTCTGGACCACGGTGCCCATGTGATGATGGAAGCACAGCTTGAAGCCACGCTCGGAAGCGATCTGGCCCAGACGGTTCAGACCCTTGCAGAAGCGATCCCACTCCTCATCGTTCATGACATGCTTGTGGCCGCCGGTGAGGATGGGCACGTCCACCTTGCCCTGGATGGAGTAGCTCTGCTCGGAGACGTTGATGTGATTTGCGCCGACAGCCTCCAGGAAGTCCAGGTTGGCGATGAAGTCCTTCTCCTCTTCCTCCATGGAACGGGTCAGGATGAAGGAAGAATACCAGCGGCTGGCGATGCGCATACCGCGCAGGTCCAGAGCCTTCTTCAGCTCGGCAGGGTCGGTGGGATACTTGTTGCCGATCTCGCAGCCGGTGAAGCCGGCCAGAGCCATCTCGCTGACGGTCTGCTGGAAGGTGTTCTCGGCACCCAGCTCCGGCATATCGTCATTGCACCAGCCGATGGGAGCAATACCCAGGGAAACAGTTTTCGGATCAAACATAAAACGTCCTCCTTATGAATATTTAGGATCATTATTTGGATAAGCGTACAAATAGAAAATGGTTTGCGGGGAAAAGGTTGGCGAAAGCGCAAACGGATTTTTCTGTGTCCGTTAACAGATATGCGAAAACTACATCCGCAAGAAAACGATTTCGCTTGTTATCAAGATAGCACGGTTCCCAAAAAAAATCAACGCTTTCCCACAGCAAAACCAGATTTTTTCCGAAAGTGCCAAAGGCGGGCTGTTTTTTTTATTGCTTTTAGAGAATGGCGGGGGACCGTGTGCTGTTCCGGCGCATAGAATGGAACGCGCAGACGCGCGAATCTGAGCGATTTTAAGGAGGCTTGTTTTATGCCCACATCCTTTCAGAATATGGCGACCCTCACCTATACCGGCGGCACCGTCAATTCCAACATTGTCACCGGGGAGCTGAGGGAGGTCCTGACCGCCGCAAAAACGGCGGTGCGGGAGAATTACGAACCGGGCGGGACGGTCACGTATGTGGTCAGCCTTACCAACAGCGGCATCACGCCCCTGACGGGCCTGACCATTTCCGACAACCTGGGCGGCTACACCTTTGGCGGAGCGACCCTGTATCCTCTGGCCTATGTGCCGGGCAGCGTTCGGTACTATGTGAACGGCGCGCTGCAAGCCGCTCCGGTCGTCAACGCCGGACCGCCTATGACCGTTACCGGCATCACGGTCCCTGCCGGGGGCAGTGCCCTTGTGATCTACGAGACGGAGGTGACCCGCTACGCGCCGCTGGCAGCGGAGTCCAGTATTGTCAACACCGTCACCGTGACCGGCGGCGGACTGGCCGCACCTGTGACGGCGGAGGAGACAGTTGGCGCGGTGAGCAGCCCGAGACTGTCCATCACCAAGGGGCTGAACCCCACGGTGGTAGCGGAGAACGGCCGGATCACCTACACCTTTACCATCCAGAACACCGGCAATACCCCCGTCACCGCGACGGACGACGTGATCCTCCGGGATACCTTCGATCCGGTTCTCAACGGTCTCACGGTGACCTACAACGGTGCACCCTGGACTGCCGGTACGCAGTACACCTATGACGGGACCACCGGCCTGTTCGCCACAACGGCGGGGCAGATCACCGTTCCCGCAGCAACGTATACGCAGGACCCGGTGACCGGGGCGTGGACTGTGACCCCCGGCGTCAGCGAACTGATCGTCACCGGCACGGTGTAAGCACCGGTCAAGGACAAAAGGGAGGGCGAAGGCCCTCCTTTTTGCACCGTGTTCGACAGAAAAATGATTGACAAGCGCGGACGCACATGGTACGATTTGACCTAATTTGTTGAATCAGGTCTTTTTTGAATACAAAATGAGCAAAGGCGTTCATTTTCAGCGGGAGCATGGCTCCCGTTGGAAGTGGACGCCTTTTTTGTTGCAGAACGGGCTGGCGGTTGGAAAAGAATCGCCGCAGAGCGCAAAACAGGACAGGAGACCAGACCAGCAGCCTCCAATGTGTGAGCATGACGGAGAATAAGTCTCGGAAAACCATGATTTTTTCTGTTTTACATATTGTAAATTCATAAAAAGGTGTGCTATAACAGTTGCATCAAAAAATGAGGGGGCCTGGATCGCCGGGCATGCATACGGAAACCATAACGGAAAGGCGGAGACAATATGCAGTATTCGGTTGAGGAGATCAAGCAGTATGCGGCGGAGGAGGACGTGAAGTTCATCCGCATGGCCTTCTGCGACGCGGCGGGCCGCCAGAAAAATATCGCCATTATGCCGGAGGAACTGGACCGGGCCTTCCAGTACGGTATTGCCATCGACGGCTCCGCCATTCCCGGCTTCGGTGGGGAGGTCCACTCTGATCTGCTGCTGCGCCCGGATCCGTCCACCCTCTGTGTGCTGCCCTGGCGGCCGGAGCATGGACGGGTGGTGCGGATGTTCTGCGCCGTGACCCAGCCAGACGGCACCGTCATCGGCGCGGACGCCCGGAGCCTGTTGAAAAAAACGGTAGAGGACGCCAAAAAGGCCGGATTGACTTTTGCCTTCGGAACGGAGATGGAATTCTATCTGTTCCGGCTGGACGAGGACGGCGAGCCTACCAAAATTCCCTATGACCGTGCCGGTTACATGGACATTGCCCCGGCAGACAAGGGGGAGAATGTCCGCCGGGAGGCCTGCCTGACGCTGGAGCGCATGGGCATCCGGCCGGAAAGCTCTCACCATGAGGAGGGCCCCGGCCAGAACGAAATTGATTTCCGCTATGCGGACCCGGTCACTGCGGCGGATAACGCCGTGACCTTCCGGGCGGCTGTGGATACGGTGGCGGCCCGGAACGGGCTGTATGCCGATTTCGGACCCAAGCCTCTGGCAGACAAGGCGGGCAACGGAATGCACATCAACTTCTCCGCTGTCAGCGAGGATAAGCGGGACGTGATGCCCCAGGTCCTTGCCGGGGTGCTGGCCCATGTGGAGGCCATGACGGCGTTCCTGAACCCCACGGAGGAATCCTACCGCCGCTTTGGAAGCTGGAAGGCACCCGGCTATCTTTCCTGGTCCGCTGAGAACCGCTCTCAGCTCATCCGGGTCCCGGCGGCGGTGGGGGAATACCGGCGGGCGGAACTGCGGTCTCCGGACCCGCTGTGCAACCCGTATCTGGCCTTTGTTCTGCTGATTCGGGCGGGAATGGAGGGCGTTGCTCACAACATGCAGCTGCCGCCTGCTGCGGATCTGAACCTTTACACGGCACCGGAGGAGATCCGGGCCCGGTACCGCAGACTGCCGGAGACCTGGGCGGAGGCCAAGGCAGCGGCCGCCACCAGTGATTTTATCAAAGAACATCTTCCTGCAGCGATCATCCAATACTATACCTGACCGCTCAGAAAGCACGCGGTAAAAAACACAGAAAAGGAGGGGGACAACGATGGAGCTTGGCCATGCGTACAGCGTTCTGGTGGTGTCCGCCTCCGCAAAATTCAATGAATCCGTCCGGAGCCTTCTGCCGGAGCGGTTCTATTGGCCGGTCACGGTGCTGGCGGACGCCGCCGGTGCCCGCCGGGAGCTGCTGGAAAACAGCTACGATCTGGTGGTGATCAACACGCCGCTGCCGGATGAGTTCGGCACCCGACTGGCGCAGGATATCTGCCAGCACAGCGCCGCCGGGGTACTGCTGCTGGTGAAGGCAGAGCATTTTCCAGATATTGACGGACGGCTGACGCCACAGGGCGTTCTGGTGCTGTCCAAGCCTATGTCGACCCAGCTGTTTACCCAATCCCTGCGGCTGCTGTGCGGTACCCGGGAGCGTTTGCGGGGGCTGGAAAAGAAGAATGCCACCATTGAGGAAAAAATGGAGGAGATCCGCCTGGTGAACCGGGCCAAGTGGCTGCTGATCGAGGAATTGAATATGACGGAGCAGGAGGCCCACCGATACATCGAAAAGCAGGCGATGGATCGCTGTGTGACGAAGCGGGCCGTGGCGGAGCAGATCTTGTCGACTTATAAATAAAAACTGCCAAAGCGGGACTGCGTAGACAGAACGTGAAATTTTCGGAGGAGGACGTATGACGAAATACATTTTTGTGACCGGCGGCGTGGTATCCGGGTTGGGTAAGGGCATTACTGCGGCATCTCTGGGCCGCCTTTTAAAGACAAGAGGGCTGAAGGTGGCCGCTCAGAAGCTGGACCCCTACATCAATGTGGACCCCGGCACCATGAGCCCCTATCAGCACGGCGAGGTCTACGTCACCGAGGACGGCGCGGAAACGGATCTGGATCTGGGTCACTATGAGCGGTTCATCGACGAGGATCTGAACAAATACTCCAACCTCACCACCGGCAAGGTGTACTGGAACGTTCTGAACAAGGAGCGCCGGGGGGAGTATCTGGGCTCCACCGTGCAGGTGATCCCCCACATCACCAATGAGATCAAGGAATTTGTCTATCGGGTGGGTAAGCAAACGGACGCCGACGTGGTCATCACCGAGATCGGCGGCACCATCGGCGATATTGAGTCCCAGCCCTTTCTGGAGGCTGTCCGGCAGATCTCTCTGGAGGTGGGCCGGGAGAACAGCCTCTTTATCCATGTGACGTTGGTGCCCTTCCTCCGGGGCTCCGATGAGCACAAGTCCAAGCCCACCCAGCACTCTGTCAAGGAGCTTCCGGGTATGGGGAGCAATCCCAACCTCATCGTCCTCCGGTGCGACGAGCCGCTGGAACCATCCATTTTCCAGAAGATCTCCATGTTCTGCAATGTAAAGCCTGACTGCGTCATTGAGAACATCACGCTGCCCTGTTTGTATGAAGCGCCGCTGATGCTGGAGCAGTCCAACTTTTCCTCTGTGGTCTGCCGGGAGTTGGGCATCGACGCCCCGGCACCGGAGCTGACGGAGTGGGAACACATGGTGGAGCGGATCAAACATGCGGACAGACGTGTGACCATCGGTCTGGTGGGCAAATACGTTCAGCTTCATGACGCCTATCTCTCCGTGGCAGAGGCACTGCGCCATGCGGGCTATGCTCTGGGAGCTGAGGTGGACATCCGCTGGATCGACTCCGAGACCATTACGGAAAGCGATGCGGAGGCGGTTTTGGGCGCGTTGGACGGCATCATCGTCCCCGGCGGCTTCGGTCAGCGGGGGATCAACGGCATGATCCTGACGGCGAAATACGCCCGGGAGCATCGGGTACCCTATTTCGGCATCTGCCTGGGAATGCAGATCGCTGTGATCGAATATGCCCGCCACGCCGCCGGGATCGCCGACGCGGATTCCGGCGAGTTCAACGAACTGTGCGAAAACAAGGTCATCGACTTCATGCCGGGACAGAGCGACGAGATCGACAAGGGCGGCACGCTGCGGCTGGGGGCCTATCCCTGCGTGATCCGGCCCGGCACCACCATGGAGCGGTGCTACGGCACGCTGGAGATCTCCGAGCGTCACCGCCACCGCTACGAATTCAACAACGACTACCGGGAGGCCCTCGCCTCCGCGGGACTGGTCCTCTCCGGGCTGTCCCCCGATGGGCGGCTGGTGGAGACGGTGGAGCTGACGGACCAGCCGTTCTTTGTGGGCGTTCAGTATCACCCGGAATTCAAATCCCGCCCCAACCATGCCCATCCGCTGTTCAAGGGCTTTGTCCAGGCGGCGCTGGAGCGTGAAAACGCATAAAGCCGCAATATCTGAATCGTTATTTTTCAGGAGGTCTCTATGGCATCACAAACCGTTTTAGTTCTCGATTTCGGAGGTCAGTATAATCAGCTCATCGCCCGGCGGGTCCGGGAATGCAACGTATACTGCGAGGTCAAGCCTTACACCACCCCGGTGGCGGAGATCAAGGCGATGGCCCCCATCGGTATTATCTTTACCGGCGGGCCAAATAGTGTGTACGATCCCGCGTCCCCGCAGGCGGACCCGGAGATCTTCAAGCTGGGGATCCCCATTCTGGGCATCTGCTACGGCTGTCAGCTCATCGCTCACAATCTGGGTGGCCGGGTGACGGCGGCTACGGCGGATTCTGCCCGGGAGTACGGCAAGACGGAGACCTATTTCCGCACCGACTGCAAGCTGTTCAAGGGCCTGCCTGCCGAGAGTGTTACCTGGATGAGCCACGGCGACTATATGGAGAAGGTGCCGGAGGGCTTTGAACTGGTGGCCCATTCCGATGCCTGTCCCAATGTGGCCATCTGTGACGAGCGCCGGGGCTTTTACGGCGTCCAGTTCCACCCGGAGGTGAATCACACCGCCTACGGCACCGCCATGCTCCGCAACTTCCTCTATGAGGTCTGCGGCGCAAAGGGGCAGTGGACCATGGGGGATTATAAGGATGTTGCCATCCGTCAGATCCGGGAAAAGGTGGGGGACGGCAAAGTGTTGCTGGCCCTCTCCGGCGGCGTGGATTCCTCTGTGGCGGCGGCGCTGATAGCGGAGGCTGTAGGCAATCAGCTGACCTGCGTATTTGTGGACCACGGCCTCATGCGTCTCAACGAGGGAGACGAGGTAGAGGAGGCCTTCAGAAAGTGGGACATCAACTTCGTCCGGGTCAACGCGGAGGAACTGTTTTTGAGCAAGCTGGCCGGCGTCAGCGAGCCGGAGCGCAAACGGAAGATCATCGGCGAGGAATTTATCCGGGTCTTTGAGGCGGAAGCAAAAAAAATCGGCCAGGTGGATTACTTGGCTCAGGGTACGATTTACCCGGATGTGATTGAGTCCGGCGCAGGTGACGCAGCCGTGATCAAGAGCCATCACAATGTGGGCGGTCTGCCGGATTATGTGGATTTTAAGGAGATCATCGAGCCTCTGCGGATGCTCTTTAAGGACGAGGTGCGGCAGCTGGGCCGTGAGTTGGGTCTGCCGGAGTATCTGGTGATGCGCCAGCCCTTCCCCGGCCCCGGCCTTGCCATCCGCTGCCTGGGGGATGTGACGAAGGAAAAGCTGGATATTCTGCGCCTGGCGGATTTTATCTTCCGGGACGAGGTCGCCAAGGCGCATCTGGAGAGCGCCATGAGTCAGTATTTCGCAGTGCTGACCAATATGCGCTCCGTAGGTGTGCAGGGCGATGGCCGGACCTATGATTATACCCTGGCCCTCCGCAGTGTCACCACCACGGACTTCATGACCGCCGACTGGACCCGGATCCCCTACGATGTGCTGGACCGGGTCTCCGTCCGTATCGTCAATGAGGTGCCCCACATCAACCGCATCGTCTACGATATTACCTCCAAGCCCCCCGCGACTATTGAGTGGGAATAATTTCAGAGGCCCGGAAAAGCCTGATTTTACTGGTTTTTTGAGGGGTTAAGACCCCTTGTGGCAACGATTTGGCAACACTTTTTCATTATTCATCAAAAGAGAGCTAACTGATTTTGATTAGTCAATTAGCTCTCTTTTTCTTTTTATTATTATTTTGTGCAACAAACGGCCTCTCCCGTGGCCTACAAGTGAGAGGATCAAAAGAGGTCCTGGGGCGGCACCTTCACATAGTTCTGGGACTTGTCAAATTCAGGGTAATGGTAGCGCCACTTGTCGTAATCCTCTTTGGAGATTTCGCCCGCCTCCAGCATGGCAGCGGCCTGCTGCCAGGAACAGAGCATCTCGTGCAGCCGGGCGGCGTCCTTGTTCTTCCGCACATCAACTTTCAGGCAGACTTCTCCATCCATCTCGCTGATCTTGAGCCCATAGTTGTCCTCCAGGGTAAACAGGGTGTGCATCAGCCCCACATAGGAGTCTATGTCCGGGACGGAGAGCGCATGGGGCGAGACATCCAGTACCTGGGCTAGGGCAGCAGTCAGGTCCGTTTTGGGGGTTCTTGATCCTGTTTCATACTGCGCCAGGCGCACATCAGCGGACTTCTCCGGGAAGCCCAGCGCCATACCGAGATATTTCTGCGTCATCCCCCGCAGGAGACGGAAAAAGTGAATCCGTTCGCCAATCGCCATATCATCCACTCCAATCGTTGGTTGTCTTTAGGAAAAGCGTAGCAGAAATGCTTAGTAAAGTCAAGAGAATGCTAAACAATTTTATTTAATTTATTTTCCACAATACGATTGACACAAGCTATTATGCTTAGTATAATGACAATAAACTAAGCATAATAGCTTAGAATCAATAAATAAAAAAGAACTGCCGCAATCCCCCGGTTATACATCCGGGAAAAAAGTGGCGGACGAAAGTGAGGAGGCATTTATGGAACACAATATTCATCCGCAGCAGCCATCAACGAAGAAAGGAAGGTATTATCCATGCAGGCACAAAACTTTATGCGTGTGGAGGAAGTGGCCCAGGAGCTGGGCATCTCCAAGTCCCACGCCTACAAGGTGATCCACAAGCTCAACGCCGAACTCCGGGACAAGGGTTATCTGACCATCTCCGGGCGGGTCAATCGGAACTTTTTCATGGAGAAGTTTTGCTATGGCAAGACGGGAAAGGAGGGCTAATCATGGCAGTCTATAAGGAAGAAAAGACAAACACCTGGCGGGCAGTCTACCGGTACACTGACTGGAATGGCGAGCGCAAGCAGACCCAAAAGCGGGGCTTCAAGACCAAGCGAGAGGCGCAAGCCTGGGAGCGGGAACAGCTCAACAAGACCAGCGCTGATCTGGACATGACCTTCAAGAGTTTCGTGGACCTCTACACGGCGGATATGAAAACCCGGCTCAAGGAGAACACCTGGGCTACCAAGGACCACATCATCCGTACTAAGCTGCTGCCCTACTTCAGCAGGCTGAAAATGTGTAACATCACCGCCCAGCAGATCATTACCTGGCAGAACGAGATGCTGAACCATAAGGACGAGAACGGCAAGCCCTACTCGCCGGTGTACCTGAAAACGGTCCACAATCAGCTCAGTGCCATTTTTAACCACGCGGTTCGGTACTACAACCTCCGGGAGAATCCCTGCAAGAAGGCGGGCAGCATGGGCAAAAAGAAAAACCGAGAGATGATGTTCTGGACCAAGGAGCAGTATCTGAAATTTGCCGAGGTGATGATGGACAAGCCGCTATCCTTCTATGCCTTTGAGATGCTCTACTGGTGCGGTATCCGGGAGGGGGAGCTGCTTGCTCTGACCCCGGCGGACTTTGATTTTGAGAAGCGTACCGTTACCATCAATAAATCCTATCAGCGGTTGAATGGCCAGGATCTGATTACTACCCCCAAGACGGAAAAGAGCAATCGGGTCATTACCATGCCGCAGTTTCTGGCCGAAGAAATCCAGGATTACATCAAGATGCTCTACGGAATCGGGCCAGACGACAGAATGTTCACTGTTACCAAGAGCTATCTCCACCGGGAGATGGATCGGGGAGCCAAGGAAGCTGGGGTGCCGCGTATCAGAATCCATGATATTCGTCACAGTGCGGTTTCACTTTTGATCGATATGGGATTCTCAGTCACCGCTATCGCGGACCGAGTAGGCCACGAGAGCATCGACATCACCTACAACTATGCGCACCTGTTTCCGTCCAAGCAGGCGGAAATGGCAGATAAACTGAATATGGAAAGGGGCAATTAAAATGTCAGCAAAGAATTTGGACAAGCACAACCGTTGGAGGAACAAGACCGTGGCTTTCCGAGTCTCCCCGGAGGAGGACGCCCAGATCGAGACGGCGGTGAAGCTCACTGGCTTGACCAAGCAGGACTATATCATCCGACGGCTGCTCTGCCGGGATGTGGTGGTCCAGGGCAACCCCAGGGTCTACAAGGCGCTGCGGGATCAGCTGGCCGCTGTGCTGGACGAGCTGCGCCGGATCGAGGCTGGGCAGGGCGTGAACGACGAGCTGCTGGACACCATCCAGATGATCGCTACCATTATGAACGGGATGCAGGAGGATTTTGCCTATGATCGATGAAAAAAAGAAAATGACCGCCCAGGGCTCATCTGTTGGCGCAGATGATGGGCAGTCAATCTCTCAAAATTACAAGACCACTATACCAGACCCGGACGAAAAAAGCAATTCCCCGGAAAGAGATTTGGAGGAACTTTACCAGAAAATGCGCCGCATGAGCGACCCGGCCTATCTGCATACTGTGACCCTGGACGAACTGATGGACAATGTGTTCGAGGGCAAGTTTGCGGTGATTGAGAACCTGCTCTATACAGGAGCATACATCCTTGCCGGAGCGCCTAAAATCGGCAAGTCCTTCCTGGTGGCGCAGATCGCCCATCATGTCAGCACCGGGCAAGATCTGTGGGGCTACAAAGTCCACCAGGGCACCGTGCTCTATCTTGCCCTAGAAGATGACGAGAGCCGCTTACAGAGCCGGATGTTCCGAATGTTCGGAGTGGAGGGGACAAGCTCCCTCCACTTCGCCACCAACGCTAAGATGATCGGTAGCGGCCTGGATGAACAGCTGGAAAAGTTCGTCCGGGAACACAGTGATACCAAGCTGATTATCGTGGATACCCTACAAAAAGTCCGTGAGGTGGTGAATGATAGTTACAGCTACTCCAGCGACTATGAGGTAATCGGCAAGCTAAAGCAATTTGCTGATCGGTATGGCGTCTGCGTTCTGATCGTCCACCATACCAGAAAGCAGCCTGCGGGAGACAGCTTTGAGATGATCTCGGGGACCACGGGCTTGCTGGGGTGTGCAGATGGTGCGCTCCTGATGCAGAAGGAGAAGCGGACAGATAGCAAGGCCACTTTGGAGGTGGTAGGCAGAGACCAGCCGGATCAGCGGCTGTATCTGAGCAAGGATCAGGAGAACCTGATTTGGAGCCTTGACCATGCGGAGAATGAGCTTTGGAAGCAGACCCCGGACCCCGTACTGGAAGCCGTAGCGAAGATCGTGTCTGCTGACAACCGGGAATGGGAAGGCAGTCCCACTGAGCTGGCTCAGGCGATTCAAACGGATATGGCGGTAAACCGGCTCACCAAGCATTTAAATGTGAATGCCAGCCGCTTGTTGGAAGAACATCAGGTGAAGTACGAGAACAAAACCAAGCACGCCGGGCGGCGTATCCGGCTGACTTACATGGTGGTGGAAGCACCTGCGTTTGAAGTAATCGAGTAAAGCGCGACGCTCGCAACGGTCGCGACGGTGTTTTGAGGGGTACTCCCAGCACCGTTGCGACCGTCGCAACCGTCGCGGAAAGGAAAAAATGGGGTGGTATTTTGCCACCCCTATCCTCCCAGGGCTACACTGTTTCACGGTAGCCCCAAAGGCTATAAGGGGGTCAGGATTTGTTACACCCTTCCCCAAAGGGGTACGGCGTTTTGGCGTATTCCTCAGAAGCGTTCGGAGAACGCGTAGCCACAGAATGAAATCCTGTGTTCAAAAGGGGTTTGGGGGCGCTGCCCTCAACAAGCAGACGGTAGGAAATGTGAGTGTGTATTAACACTCGCATTGCTTGCCGGATTTGTGTGTGGCTATCCGCACGCATTGCTTGCCTGTATCTAAAACGACCGAAACGGCCCTTATGCCGCTGCGGAAAACCAACCAAAATTTAAGCATTGGGAGGTAACGAGTATGAGAAAAATTTTGTCTTGTGAGTTTAACCTGGATACCGCCTGCGTGGAACTGCGCCTGGATGATGGGACGCTGCTCTCCATCGACTGCACTGCCGTGGAGAACGAGGTGGCCAACAGTATGTACCAGCGGTCAGAGCTGGACTGGCTGATCTATAATGATCCGCTGTCCTATGCCGAACTGATTTTGAATGGGGACCCTGAATTGTATCTAAAAGCAGTAACAAAGAAAACTCCGTTAGATTGATGGCAAAGAAAATCCGCCAGAAGCAACACTCTAAAGGGTGCGCCTCTGACGGATTTTTTACATCTTATCAATCAAAGCAAATACAACAGCTTGCTGTTCTTCGCTCAATCTTGACCAGCGTTCTAGAAGCTTTTTCTGCGCCTCAGTTAAGGAAACAGGTGCATCTTCTTCGGCAAATAGTTGAGATAGCGTAATGTCAAAGGCTGTGCAGATTTTCTCCAGGGATGGAATGGTCGGAACCATGTTCTTGTGATACCATGAGGAGATCGTGGATTGCGGCAAACCGGAGCGTTCTGCAAGCTGATACTCTGTCCAGCCCCGCTCCTCTCGATACGCGGTTATAATCGAGAGAATATCCTTCACCTGCATCACTCCTTTGCTTGTATTCTTCGTAAATTATACTTTGATAAATCGTTGTGATTTAATCATTTATATCGTATAATTTTAACGATAAACGCAACTACGAAGGAGGGAGAAATTTGGGCGGAAAAAGCTGTTTCTTTATCGGACACCGAGAGACATCAGAAGAGATTTACCCGTCATTGTATGCAGCTGTTGAGTAGCACATTTTGGAATATGGCGTCACAGAAATCATCGTCGGTTACTATGGTGGATTTGACCGCCTTGCAGTATCGGCAGTCAAAGAAGCAAAGCGTTTTTACCCGGAAGTGAAGCTCACTTTGCTGCTGCCATACCATCCGGAGGAGCGGCCCATCCCAACTCCAGATGGATTTGACAGCACCTTTTATCCACCAGGGATGGAAAGTGTTCCGCGCAAGGTTGCAATCGTGAGAGCAAACCGTTATGTTGTGGATCATGTAGACTACCTCATCTCCTATGCTTGGCACCCCGCCAGCAACGCGCGGGAGCTGGTGGAGTATGCAAAAAGGCGAGAAAAGAAAGGCTCTCTTTTCATAACATTGATAATGTCCGCTGATTAGACATAAAGTTGAGTTTTTCACGAAAATGTGATAAAATGAATCCAAGCATTTTTTGCTTTGGAGGGACTAATATGGCGATTTGTTATGACCGCTTATTCCATCTGATGATTGACAAAAAGATAGGCAACGCACAGCTAAAAGAGAAGGCCGGTTTTAGTGCCAATATTATCACCCGTCTAAAGCGCAACGAGTATGTTTCTATCGAAAGCATCGAGAAGATTTGCCGCGTGATGGGGTGCGGTGTGGATGATATTCTGGAGTTTGTCCCGGAAGAAAAATAAGTAAGACTTTCGATAAAGTGGTCTGATATTTGAAGGCCACTTTCTGGATACAAGGCTCTAACAGGCTGAAAAGCTGTGAAAGATCGGATAGGAGTGTGGCTGTGATGGCGGCAGCAAACAAAACGGTTTGGGGAATCCATACGATGGACGATCCTCTTTTTTTGAATCAGAATCTAATTGCAATCGGCTGGGAAGAGATGGGCGACTTGTCGGTCATAAGTGCATCTCGTGATGCCTACAAAGAAAAATATATTGCGACCTATCCGGACGCTAAAAAAGGTTCGATTCCCACAAGTGCTGGAATGCTGTATCGGTTTGTCCACGAGGTACAGGAAGGAGACTATGTGGTGTTCCCGTCCAAAATTGACCGTAAGATCAATATTGGGGTCGTGGAGAGTGCCTATTTCTATGAGGCTACCGCAGCACTGTATCCTAATCGCCGGAAAGTAAAGTGGCTCAAACATCTGCCGCGTACAGCCTTTTCCCAGGGCGCTCTGCATGAAGTTGGCTCGGCGCTGAGCTTTTTCCAGGTGAAAAACTATGCAGATGAGTATTTTAAGGCTCTGGATAAAGATTTCAAAGGCAATATTCTGGAGCCGGATACCGATGAGACAGTGGCACAAACAGCGGATGAAATCATCGAGGCTACCCGCGACTTTATCTTGAAAGAGCTGAGCAAGAATCTGAAAGGTTATGATCTGGAGCCGTTTGTCGCAAATCTTTTGCAGGCCATGGGCTACCGCACGATTCTGTCTCCGCATGGTGGGGATAGTGGCATCGACATTACTGCCTATAAAGACGAGCTGCCGCCCCGCATTGTTGTCCAGGTCAAAAGCCAGGATGGAGACATCAAAGAGACTACCATCCAGTCCTTAAAAGGTGCTATGCGTGAAGGAGATTATGGTCTGTTTGTGACACTGTCCAACTATACCCAAAATGCGCAGAAATATCTGGATAGCACCCCTATTATTCGCGGTATTAACGGCACAGAACTTGTGGATCTGGTCTTGAAATATTACGACCAACTCAGCATAAAATACCGCAAAATGATCCCCCTGAAAATGGTGTACATCCCCGTTCCGCCAGAGGAGTAAATGGGAACCTGACAGGAAATTAAAAAGAGAACGGAGAGGTACCGATGGCAATCAAAAAGAGCGAAATTTATAGCCAGATATGGGCCGCGTGTGATAAACTGCGGGGCGGTGTGGAACCTGCTCGGTATAAGGATTACATTTTGACACTGCTGTTTGTGAAGTATGTGTCCGACCGCTTCAAGAGCAGCGATAATTGGGACATTGAAGTACCGGAAGGCGGTAGCTTTGACGATATTGTTGCTCTAAAATATAAGAAAAACATTGGTGAAGGCATCAATATCATCATTGGCAAGCTGGCAGAAGCCAACGACTTGAAAGGCATTATCGACATTGCCGACTTCAACAGCGAGGAGCTGGGCACCGACAAGGAAGCGGTAGATAAGCTCTCTGGTCTCGTAGAAATTTTCCAGAAACCAGAGTTGGACTTCACCAACAACCGCGCTGGCGGTGATGACATTCTAGGCGACGCCTACGAATTTTTGATGCGGAAATTTGCTCAGGATTCGGGTAAGAGCAAGGGCCAGTTCTATACGCCGGGCGAAGTCTCCCGGATTATGGCAAAGGTGATCGGTATTGATAAAGCCACCGACCCCAGCATGACAGTCTACGATCCTGCTTGCGGTTCCGGTTCGCTGCTGATTCGTGCGGCGGATGAGGCTCCTTGTGAGATCTCTATCTATGGCCAGGAAAAGGATAACTCCACCGCCGGTCTGGCTCGCATGAACTTGGTCCTGCACAACAAGGGCGCCGGCGTTATTGTCGGCAATAAAAGCACCTTGTCTGCACCCCAGTATAAAGATGAGAACAACCCCGAACTGCTGAAAACCTTCAACTATATCGTAGTCAATCCGCCTTTCTCGGATAAATCCTGGATGGATGGCATTACGATTCCTGATTCTTATGGGCGATACAGCGAGGCTGTGTTGGGCGTGCCGCCGGAGAAAAACGGCGACTATGCTTGGCTGCTGCATGTCCTGAAATCTTTGAAATCTACCGGCAAGGCAGCAGTCATTCTGCCCCATGGTGTGCTGTTCCGTGGTAATGCCGAGGCTGACATCCGCAAAAAGATCATTGACCGGGGTTATATCAAAGGCATTATTGGTCTGCCTGCTAACTTGTTCTATGGCACAGGAATTCCTGCCTGTATCCTGGTGCTGGATAAAGAGAATGCTGCTGATCGTACCGGCATTTTCATGATTGACGCCAGCAAAGGCTATGTAAAGGATGGCAACAAGAACCGCCTGCGGGAACAGGATATTCACAAAATCGTGACTACCTTCCTTACAATGGATGAATCTGACCCCAAATATGCCCGGTTTGTCCCGAACGAGGAGATCAAAGTCACCAACGAGTACAACCTGAATATCCCGCGCTATATTGACAGCAGTGAGCCGGAAGATTTACAGGACATCAATGCCCACCTGAACGGCGGTATTCCGGAAACCGATGTGGACAGTATGGCGGAATATTGGGCGGTATACCCATCTTTGAAGGAAATCCTGTTTCAGCCGCTGCGTCCGGGGTATCTGCGTCCGGCGGTGGACAAGGACGAAGTGGTTTCCACGATTACCTCCCACCCGGAGTTTATCCGCCATGCCGACCAGGTGGACGATGCCTATGCCCAATGGAAGGAGACCGTTACCCGCGATTTGATGCGACTCGGTCGGGATATTCACCCCAAAGAGTTGATTGCCAAAATTTCCGAGCAGCTTCTGAATGATTTTTCCCAAGTGGCTCTTCTCGACAAATACGATGTCTATGAAGTGCTGATGGAGTACTGGGCGGAGACCATGCAGGACGATGTGTATGCGGTCTGCTACGACGGCTATGAGGCCGGGCGAGAAATTGCCTATGAATATGTGACCAAGAAGAAAAAAGAAAACGGCCAGACCATCGAGGTCAAGACCGATAAGATCAAAGGCTTTGAAGGTAAGTTACTCCCGAAGGCTTTGATTGCCGCACACTTTTTTGAGGAGGATGTTAAGGCGCTGGATATTCTTCGGGGCCAACTGGATGAGGTGTCTGACAAGTTGGAAGAACTGGCCGAAGAAAATGGCGGTGAGGACGGACTGTTTGCTCAGCTGGATGATCTGAAAAAAGCCACTGTCAGTGCCCGGATCAAGGCAATCAAGAAAGATCCCGCAGCCAAGGAAGAATTGGCTGCATTGAAGGAGTATATGTCCCTGATGGATGCCGAAAGCAATTACAAAAAGGCAATTAAGCAGGCCGAGGCAGACCTGAACACCAAATTGGAGAAAAAGTACCCCCAGCTGACGCTGGAAGAGATTCGCCATCTACTGGTGGAGGAAAAGTGGTTTGCCGCTATTTACAGCGGGATAGACGCCATTCACGAGGCGGTGTCTCATCACCTTTCTGCTCGTGTGACCCAGCTGGTAGAGCGGTATGAGTATACCCTGAAGGAATGTGAGGATGAAGTAGACCAGTACGAGACCAAGGTCAAATCTCATCTGAAAAGGATGGGGTTTGCATGGTGAAAATATCCGGTTGGAAGTCCAAAACTTTAGGAACGCTTATTGATGAAGGAAAAATTGTTATTCAAACAGGCCCCTTTGGAACAGTTTTAAGCGCGAAGGAATTTGTTAAGTATGGAATTCCCGTGGTAGCTGTTCGTGAGATACGAGAGGGATATATTCAGATTTTTGATGAAACCCCGTGCGTGTCAATGGAAACATATAATCGATTGTCTAAATATAACCTTGCAACAAATGATTTGGTCTTTGCAAGGAAAGGAAATGTAGAACGGTCAGCACTTATTCCACTGACAAAAACTAAATATTTTTTGGGATCTGATGGGATTTGCCTTCGGGTTATCACTAAAAATCTATTGCCTCAGTATCTGTTTTATGCGATTCAAAGTAATACGGTGCGAAGCTTTTTAATTCAAAATGCTTAACCGTCTTTGACAAAGGTATAATAATAAATCACAACAAAAACCGAGCCAACCTACACTAAAACGCCACTTTTTGTATCAACAAAAGGGGCGTTTTTTTCATGGCTCGACAGGGAAAGGAGTGGTATCAATCAAAAATTAAAAATGGAAAGGGGGAATATTTTTCGCTGGCCGGGCCGTATGGTCTGGCCTTTTTTCATGCCACAAAAAAGGAGGTTAGCGAATGGCAGATGAAACATTGAACAAGGGCCCGGAGGGAGAAAAGCTCCCGGAGTCCCCAGCCCCGGATGGGCCCGGCGCACCGCCCGCGCCGGAACAGGCCGAACAGGTGACGCTCCCCGGTATGGGCGAGGGCGGCCCTGCTCCGTCTGGTAAGGTCATCAACCTGTCGGATGTGCGGGGTGATGATGATAAGGGCGGCAAGGCTCCCGCCGTTGAAGCGGAAAAGCCGGAAAAGCGCCGGGGCCGTCCGCCAAAGGAACAGGCGGAGCCGAAGTCTCCAAAAGCGGAAAAGACGGCCAAGCCCCGCGCAGGCCGCCCACCCAAGGGGGACAAGGCGGCCCGCGCCGAGGCTCAGCCGTCCACGCGAGACAAAGTGTCCCAAAGTAAAAAGAAAACCCCGGAAAAGGGCTCCGGCGGGATGGGCCCGCCCAAGTCTCCGCCAAAGGGCAAGGCCGGGCCCGTCAAAGCTGCGGCGGCCCCTGTCCCGGAGATCAACCTGCCGCCTACACCAGCCGAGCCGCCCCGCCCGGTTGAGGAGGGCAAGGTTGTCTATTTGAAATTGTCCGAGCTCCATGCGTTCCACACGTTCCGGGAGCATCCCTACAAGGTGCAGGACGATAAGGCGATGGATGACCTGGTGGGGACGATCAAGGAGCATGGCGTTATGACCCCCGCCACCGTCCGCCCGGAAAAGGACGGCCAGGGCTATGAGATCATCGCGGGCCACCGCCGTCATCATGGCAGTGAACGGGCCGGGCTGGATGAAATGCCCTGTATTGTCCGCAACATGACGGACTTTGAAGCCGTCCGGGAAATGCGGAACAGCAACAAACAGCGCGGGGAGCCCCTCCCCAGCGAGTTGGCCCGCCTGCTGGATTTGGAGGTGGAGGCTATCAAGCACCAGGGGGCCCGCCCCGGCAACAGCCAGGAGGAGCAGGCCCTGGGGAAACGCTCTGTTGAGATTGTGGGTGCGGATCACGATATGAACTATAAAAAAGTCATGCGTTATATCCGGCTTAATTCTCTTGTCCCGGAGCTCCTGGATATGACGGACGCCAAAAAGCTGGGCTTTATGCCTGCGGTGGAGCTGTCCTATATCCGCCCGGAAAACCAGCGATTGATCGCTGTTTCCATTGAGGGGGAGCAGTCCTCCCCCTCGGTCAACCAGGCCAAGCGGCTCCGGGAGCTTGACAAGGAGGGCAAGCTCAACGGCGATGTGATTGACGGGATTTTGAGTGAAGAAAAGAAGGAGGATCGCGGCGTGATTATTTCAACATCTGAACTGTCGAAGTATTTTGGCAAGGAGGTCACTCCCGCCAAAATGAAAGAACAGATTATGGCCCTGCTGGACGACTGGAAAGAGAAACAGCCGCCCGAACTGGCAAAGCCGGAGAAAAAGAACACTCTGGAAAAGTAACGGGGCTTTGCTTCGAGACACTTTGTCCCAAGGTGCCGGGCCCCGGAAAAGCAGGGCTGGAACGGGTTATTCTTCATGTTCGGCGGAAAAGCATACGCCATATTCGCTTTACTTTTCGGTTTTAGCTTTTTTATTCAAG
>ENA-USYP01000683-USYP01000683.1-human-gut-metagenome-genome-assembly--contig:-NODE-683-length-31134-cov-8.899894_pt1 | contig 31134 bp, 25 predicted proteins | sample MGYA00250065_ERZ773512 | MGnify/ENA primary metagenome ERZ773512 (study PRJEB29103, sample SAMN06112003) | human gut metagenome | biome: human gut; feature: ankylosing spondylitis patient; material... | reverse complement strand
CTGGAAGTCCCGCACCTGCCGGATACCGGGGTACTCCTGCCGGAGCGAGCATGGGAGGATCGTGTCCGGGCCGCCAAACGCAAATACGGCATCCGCCGTCTCCTCTTTGCGGGAAGCGGGGCGGCGCAGCAGCTGTCTCCGGTAAACGGGCAGAAGCAGCATGGCCGCCAGCTGATACCCCGCGCGGAGGATGGGGCGCTCCAGCATCATTTGGCAACGGTATTGCGCGTAAGCGCGCTTGAGCAGATCCTTCGGCTCCGGCAGGCCCTCTAAAATGGCCTTCTGCCGCGCCATCGGAACATCGAAAAGCGTGTTGCGGTCACCGTTCAGCCGGATGACCACCGATCTAAGCATCTGGAGTAAGCTCATGGCAGAATACTGCCCTCCTCTTGTTATTTGTCGAAGCGGCCGGTAAAGTCGGTGCTGGCGGTGTGCGTGAGGGGCAGTTTCACCGGCTTGCCGGTGGCGGCGGACTGGTAGATGGCTAAGATCATCTCCAGGGCGTTGCGGCCCGCCACTGCGTCCACATAGGGCTTGCGGTCGTGCTCGATGGCGTCCATCATATCGGCGAACAGGCTGGTGTGGCCGTTGCCGTAGACATTGCTGGTGGCTTCCTGCAAACCCTTGTTCTTGGCATCCTCCGCACCCTCGTCGGCAAAATTCCATACGTCGATGTTGTTGGTGGAGGTGCCGCCCAGCTTTACCGTGCCGGTCTCGCCAAAGAGATAGAGGGTCTCCTCAAGGTTCTTCGGGTAAACGTTTACCGTGCCCTCGATGGTGCCCACCGCGCCGTTTTTGAACTTCACAACGGCCATGCCGATGTCCTCGCACTGGAGGTAGTCATGGAACTGCTGCTTCGTGACGCCGTAGACCTCGTCCACCTCGTCCCCCATCATCCAGCGCAGCAGGTCGATGCCGTGGATGCACTGGTTCATCAGGCAACCGCCGTCCTGCGCCCAGGTACCCCGCCACGGCGCCTGATCGTAGTAGTTCCGGTCACGGTTCCAGCGGACGTGAATGCTGCCGTGGGAGAGCTTTCCGAAGCGGCCCCCCTCCACGGCATGGCGCAGCTCCTGCACCGCCACGTTGAAGCGGTTCTGATGGCAGGCGGCAACCTTGACGTGTTTTTCCTCGCTCCGGCGGATGATCTCGTCCGCGTCATCCATGCTCATGGCCATGGGCTTTTCAATGATGACGTTCACTCCTGCGTCGATGCAGGCGAGGGCGATCTCGGCGTGGATTCCGCTCTCCGTGGCGATGGAGGCCAGCTGCAAGTCGGGATGCTCGGCCAGCAGCTTTTTATAGTCCGTGTAGCGGGCGATGGAATCGTCATTCTGGAGGTCATACTTCGCCAGCAGTTCCTCCATCTTCTCGGGCAGAACGTCGCACACAGCGACGATATTCAGCTTGTTATTCAGCGCGGCCTTGATGTGGTTGACCGCGATGCGGCCGCAGCCGATGAGCGCGTAGGTCATAAAATATGTTCTCCTCTCTTACAGCCGCCAGAAGCGCAGGCCGGAGGCCTTCAGCTCGTCCATGCGGTACAGGCTCTTCACGTCGATGAGCACCCGCTCATCGTTGGAAAGCTCGCTCTTGAACAGGTCACGAAGCTGCATGAGGGACAGGGCGCGGAATTCGCCGTGGCCCACCGCCACGATGACGCAGTCCGCCTTGGGGATCTCGTCGAAAGGAACCAGATCCACGTCATAGACCTGCTTGGCAACCTCGGCGTCCGCCCAGGAATCGGTCACAACAGGCTGGATGTCATACTCCCGCAGGCGGTTGATGATGTCCACCACCTTGCTGTTGCGGGTGTCGGGGCAGTTTTCCTTAAAGGTGATGCCGAGAACCACCACCGTGGCCTTCTTCGGCGCCTTGCCAGCCTCGATCATCTGCCGGATGGCGGCGTCCGCCACGAATGCGCCCATGCTGTCGTTGACCTTGCGGCCATTCAGAATGATCTGGCTGTGATAACCCAGCGCTTCGGCGGCGCTGGTGAGGTAGTAGGGGTCCACGCCGATGCAGTGGCCGCCCACCAGTCCGGGGCGGAAGCCCAGGGCGTTCCACTTGGTATTCATGCCGGTGAGCACCTCGTCGGTATCGATGCCCATGCGGTCGCAGATCATGGCGACCTCGTTCATAAAGGCGATGTTGATGTCCCGCTGGCTGTTCTCGATCACCTTGACCGCCTCGGCGGTCTTGATGGTGGAGACGGGGAACGTTCCGGCCTTGATGACGATGTTGTAGACCTTCTGGATCTCCCGGGCGCTCTCCTCGTCCATGCCGGAGACGATCTTCTGGATATTGGTCAGGGTATGCACGCAGTCGCCGGGATTGATACGCTCGGGAGAGTAGCCGATCTTCCAGTCCTCGCCGCACTTGAGGCCGGATTCCTTTTCGATGATAGGGATGCAGATGTCCTCTGTCACACCGGGGTACACCGTGGACTCAAAGACCACAATGCTGCCGGGGGTGAGGTTCTGGCCCACGGTGCGGGACGCGCCCTCGATGGGGCGCAGATCCGGCGTGTTGTCCGAGTTGACCGGCGTGGGCACGGCGACGATCAGAAACTTCGCGTCCTTCAGGCGGGAGGCGTCCGATGTAAACTCCACCGTGGTAGTTTTGAGGCCCTCGCCCACTTCGTTGGTGGCGTCGATGCCGTTGGCGTATTCGTTCACCCGCTTCTCATTGATGTCAAAGCCAATGACCGGAACGTGCTTGGCAAACTCCACCGCAAGGGGCATACCCACATAGCCGAGACCCACCAGAGCCAGCTTTTCCTCCCCGGTGATCAGTCCCTGATAAATCGCGTCAAACTCCATATCTGTTACTCCTCTGTACCGCTCTTCCCTCCGACAGCGAAGGACAGCGGTTTTTATTTCATTTCTTCAAGCTGTTCTTCCTTTAACTGGTACGTGCGTCCGCAGTCCGGGCAGCGGAACTGTGCCACATGATCCGGACACAGCTTCTGTCCGCACTCGCAGACCCAGCCGCACTGCTTCGCGGGGACCCCCAGCATCAGCGCGTGGTCGGGTACATTGCTTGCGACGACCGCGCCCGCGCCGATGAGCGCCCACTTCCCCACCGTATGTCCGCAGACAACGGTGGCGTTGGCGCCGATGGACGCGCCCTCTTTCACGAGCGTTCTCTTGTAACCCGCGCTGCCCTTGGGGTACTTGGCGCGAGGGGTCAGGTCATTGGTAAAGACACAGGACGGGCCGCAGAACACATCGTTTTCCAACTCCACGCCCTCGTAGAGGGAAACATTGTTCTGTATTTTACAGCCGTCGCCGATCCTTACATGATTGCTGACATTGACGTTCTGCCCCAGCGAACAGCGCTTGCCGATGCGCGCGCCCCGCTGGATATGGCAGAAATGCCAGATCTTCGTGCCCTCGCCGATCTCCACATCGTCGTCGATGCAGGAACTTTCGTGGACGAAATAAGATTTCTCCGCCATTACAGCGCCTCCAGAACCGCGGCGATGACCGTCTCCTGCTCCGCCTCCGTCAGATAGGGGTGCATGGGCAGGGAGAAAGTCCGGGCGCAGTAGTCATTGGCGTTCCGGAACGTTTCGCCGTAAGTCGGTTCGTCCCGGAACACCGGCAGGGCGTGCTGCGGCGTGGGATAGTAGACCATGTTGGGGATGCCCTTTTCCGTCAGGCGGGCGATGACGCGGTCACGCTGCTTGGTGTCCTCCGCCAGCAGCGCGTACTGCGCCCATACGGACAGGCAGCCCTCCGCCACAAAGGGCGTGGTGAATTTCCCGGCAAAGGCGGCGTTATAGCGCCCCGCCACGGTCTGCCGGGCGACGGTCTCGTAGTCCGCCAAGGCTTTCAGCTTGGGCAGCAAAACCGCCGCCTGCAAATTGTCCAAACGGGAGTTCATGCCCACGCGGATATTGTCGTACTTACCGCCGGGGCCTTTGCCGTGGACGCAGAGGGAGCGGATGAGGTCGTTGAGCGCATCGTCATCGGTGAACACCGCGCCGCCGTCGCCGTAGCAGCCCAGCGGCTTTGCCGGGAAGAAGGAGGTGGTAGCGATGCGTCCGAAGGAGCATGCCTTTTTCCCATGATATTCCGCGCCGAAGCTCTGGGCCGCGTCCTCGATGAGGGCAAGGCCGTATCGTTCGCAGACGGCGGAAACGGCGTCATAGTCGCAGGGGTTGCCGAGAATGTCCACCGCCACCACCGCCTTGGGGGTATACTTCCCCTCTGCCAGCACTGCCTTGATCTGACGCTCAAGGCTTGCGGGGTCAAGGTTGTAGGTGTCAGGGGTGATGTCGCAGAAAACGCTCACCGCGCCGAACATGGCGGCAGGCTCCGTGGAGGAAATGAAGGTCATGTCGGGGGCGAACACCGCGTCCCCCTCCCCCACGCCCAGCGCCATGAACGCAAGCTGGAGGGCGTCGGTTCCGTTGGCGCAGGTGATGCAGTGCCTACGGCCGGTAAAGGCGGCAAGCTGGGTTTCCAGCTCCCTGACATATTTGCCGCCGATGAACGCGGCATCGTTCAGAACCTCTTGCATATTCGCGTCGATCTCGTCCTTGAGGGCAGCGTATTGTGCTTTCAGGTCGATGAATTGCATGGGATCACACTTCCTTTTTGCTGTAAGGTTTTGCGGGATTTCCGATAACGGTGGTGTCGGCGGGAACATCCTTCACCACCACGGCGCCGAGGCCGACAAACGCGTTGTCTCCCACGGTGCATTGATTCCGAATAATATCGCCTGCTATATACGCGTTTTCGCCCACATGGACGCTTCCGCTAACGCTGCACGGAACTGCCATTGCGGAATCCCGCTCAAAATAACAGTTATGGGCTACATGCCCTAAGGCGTCCAATTTTACACCGTTTTCCAGAGTAGTATCATCTATCGTTCCGCGACTGATGCAGAGATTTTCTCCAATCAGGACATCATTTCCGATTGTCACTCCGCCAAAATGTTTCACCATGGTTTTTTTATGACTTGCATCTTCGGTATAAGCATAACCATCATGTCCGATCACGGCACCAGACTTGATCTCACACCGTTGTCCGATGGTGACCCGGTTCACGATGGTCACCCCGTTCCAGATCACGGTGTCATCGCCGATGGTAATGTCGCCGTCCAACGTGCAGTTGTGGCCGATGCGGACATCTTTTCCCAGCTTGACCTGTGGGGAAAGGTAGGTAAACTGTCCAATGGCGGGACGGCTTTCCGTCTCACCGTAAAAATGTTCCATCACGGAGAAGAAGGCGCGCTTGGACTGGGACGTTTCGATCACATTGGGAAACGCGCCCGTCACGCCCTCGGAAACAAAGGCCAGCGCAACGGCGGCGCAGTCGAAGCCATCAGGAATGTTTTCCTGCTTTTTTACCCAGGTAAAGGTGCCGGGCTTGTAGCGTGTGAGCGAGGAAAATCGCGCCACCTCACTCTCCGCTTTGCCGCGAAACACATAGGGGATCTGCTCCTCGTCCAGAAAGCGCAGGATCTCCGTGATTTTCATATCAAAGCTCCCCCTTCGGAAGAATAGACGGCAGGTCGGTGATATTCTCCATCATCTGCTCATACCGCTCGGCGTTAGCGGAACGGATAAACGCGCCGACGCTCTCGGTGATATCCTGATCCTGTTCGTGATACCAGAAAGCGTGAGTCAGGATATGCAGGCGGTCATGTTCCCCGCCCCGGATGATGTCCTCCACCGGCTCCCGCCAACGGCGGCGGCTGTCGGAGAGGTACTTGAAGTCATGGAAAAAGGTCTGCCCATAGGAGTTGACCATGCCGGGGATCTCCAAATCCGCTTCCAGGGTCGCCTTGGAGGGGCGGTGCATGGAGACCGCCGTGATGGGACAGCCGCAGATGTCCGCGAGAACGTCCGCTTCATAGCGGATATGTTCCTCTATGGAAAAATTGGCACAGGGTTCTATGCCATCCTCGCCGGAGTACGCCATCTCGTCAAAATGCAGTCCGATCTCGTGGCCCAATTCCCGGATGCACCGCAACGTTTTCTGCGCCGAAGCGGAGGCGGGATTGTAGAAATCCGTGCGGAGAAGCACGAACCAGGTGCTTTTCACGCCCTCATCCGCTTCGATCTCGGCCAGCCGCAGCGCCTGCGGGAGGCTGTTGTCAATATCGTGGCGCAGGATCACGCAGCGGGGGTGCGCTTGATAATCATGATAGTCGGTAAAAACGTAGCCACCCTGACGCAGCAGAGAGAGCAGACCGCGGTATGCGGTATAGGTAAATTCCATTCTGTTTACGATTTCCTTTCGGGAAGGCTCTCGATGATATTGAGCAGCTTATCCGTCAGCTTTTTGAAGTCGAAGTCCCCCGCGGCACGGCGGGCGTTTTGACAATTGCGGGCATATTCCTCTTCCGGCCATTTCGCCATCCGCTGCAAGGTCTGCGCGGCTGCTTCGCCCGACAGGGAGTTTAAAATGATGCCTGCCTGATATTGTTCGACCGGGTTATACTTGGTTTCAAAATCCATGAGGATCGGCTTACCGGCGGCAAAATAGTCAAACATCTTATTAGGACTGACCCCAAAGCGGAACAGCGGCCCCGGAGTGCCGTGCATGAGATTTGCATCCGCACGGCTGACGATGGAGGGAATGTATTTCTTCTCCACCCTGCCCTTGAACACCACATTGGTAAGACCCGCATCACGGACCCGCCGCTCCAACACTTCACGCTCGTCACCGTCGCCCCAGATCAGGAACTTGACGCGGGGATCGGTCACGCACTTCGCCGCATCCAGCAGCAGACCCAAATTGTTGACCTTGCGGATGGAGCCTGTATAGACCACCTTGAAGGTGTTCGGATCGTCCAGATCGGGATCGTCCACGTGGAAATGCTCTGTATTATAATCAAACTGCTCCAGATCGACGCCGTTGTTGATGTAGTGCACCTTGGAGCGGGGGATGTCCTTTTCCCAGCCCTGCTCGGTGATGTAGTCATAAGCGCCCTCCATGGTGAACACCAGGGCATCGGCTCTCTTATAGATCCATTTTTCACCACGATACAAGAGCTTGATCAAGGGGTTATCCTTCGTGAAGCGATTGGAGTACACGACGATGCTCTCCGGCCAGAGATCCCGCACCTCGCAAACGCACTTCACGCCGAACTGCTTCGCCAGCTGAATGCCTGCCACCAGCGTCAGCGGATGGACGGATGAGGCAAAAATCACGTCGGGCCTGCCGTGCTGTGCGGCGTACTCCTTCGCGGCCTTCTTCACGTTGCGGTAGAAGTCGATCATATTCAGTACGCGCTGCTTACCGTTTCCGGTATAGGTGCGGGCGCGGACAAAAACAAAGGGTGTGTCGATCTCCTCAGCAACGTGCTCCTCCCACAGTGCGTCGGTCTCAAAGAAGCGCTCGGCCTTGCCGTGCTTGCTGTTGGCGCCGAAAATGACGGGCGCGTAACCGGCGCGGCGGAGAAACTTGGCAAAATTGTAGTGCCGTCCGCCGTGGTCGAAGTACATATCACTTGCGTAGTGGTTTAAGATCCAGATATTTGTTTTCATGGATAACTCCCTTTTTTGTGGTTTACGCCCGATAGCGGGGGAAAAAGCCGCTGTTGGGGAGGTCTGTGCGCAGTGCGCAGAGCGCGGAATATTTTTCCGCATCAAAAATCTTCCGGCCGATATGGTAGCGGCATGGCTCTCCGCGGAAGAAACTCTTTTTAAACGCAAAGAGGCTGTCCTCGCCGGAGCCGACGCCGCCACCCAAATGCAGCGTTTTACAGCCTGCTTCATATCCCCACAACGCCGCCTGATACAGCAGGAGATTGGTGGGAGCAAGGCTTTGATACTCTCTGCAAGAGCCGGAAAGGTGGTAGTTCATCCGCCCATTCGCCCACAGCATGATTGACGAGGCGATGACCGTGCCGTCCGGCAGCTGTGCGTAGAAAATCTGGCTATTGTGAGGCAGATCCTTGCACACGCTCTCGTAGAATGACGGCGCGAAGTAATAGTAATCCGATGCGTTGTCCTTGTCCATGGTGGCGTTGTAAATCTCCCGGAAGATCTCAAACAGCTCCGGACTGCGCCCGGAATAGATGCGCACATTGTTTTTTTGCGCCTTTCGGATCACATTCCGATTTTTACTGGACAAGTTCACCCAAATCGTTTCCGGAGAAGTCAGGTCCATGGCGATGGTTCCGCCCAGCGCCGTGACCTCATACGCTGTTTCCATCCGCGCATGGTTTTTCAGCACGGGATGGTAACGCACGAACTCGCTGACGATGCCGTGTTTTCCGCACCAGCGCTCATAGCCGGCAAAGATGGGCGCGGGGTCGCCCGCCCCCTCCAGCAGCCAACCACCGTAGCCGTAGGGCGTGGCAAAATCAAAATAGGTATCGGCGGGCAGACTTCCGGCAAAATGGGGATCTGCGGCAATATCCCGCTTCATCACCACATTGATGCCCCGCACGCCGTCCGCCTCTCCGTAAAAGAGAAGCGGCTCGCCATCGCCGTGGAGTTGGAACGCCTTCACATAGCCGGAGAGGTAGTAGACATCATAATTGGAAAAGGTACGCACAAGAGCGTCCCACGCCGCGGTCTGCTCGATGGTATAGACGGTCAGCATTGTATCGTTTCACGCTCCCTTTGTTTTTGTGCCTTCATCTCATTCCAGTCCTTCAGATCCATGTCATATCCTTCTGTTTCAAATGCCACCTGCTCACGCCGTACAACCTTACCTACGGTAGCAAAGAGGATCTTCAGATCACCCGCAAGGGTCACGCGCTGCACATAGGACACATCCAGCGCAAGCTTGGTATCCCAATCCAACGCATTACGCCCCGTGACCTGCGCGAGACCCGTCAATCCGGGGCGCACCTCATGCCGACGATGCTGCTGCGCATCCATATACGCTACATCCCGCACTAGCAGGGGCCGGGGGCCGACAATGGACATATCGCCCTTGAAGATGTTCCAAAGCTCCGGCAGTTCGTCAAGGCTTGTGGAGCGGAGGGCGCGGCCGAACTTCGTCAGGCGGACCTCATCGGGAAGGAGTTCGCCGTTTTCATCCCGCGCGTCCGTCATGGAGCGGAACTTATACATTTTGAAGATCTTCTCGTCCTTGCCGGGGCGTTCCTGACAGAAAATGACGGGACTGCCCAGCTTTGTCCGCACCAGAACAGCCACGATCAGCAGCACCGGGGACAGCACGATAAGTGCGCAGCCGGAGAGAAGAACATCCAAAATTCGCTTGATGTAACGGGCGTAGACGCCCTGCTTTCCCTGTTTCACAAAAATAACTTCCTATGTTCTTTTTTACGCGAAGCAGGCGTGGATCAGCGCGATGATACCGTCCACCTGCTCCTCCGTCAGCTTGTTGTCGCTGGGCAGGCACAGGCCCCGCTGGAAAATGTCCGCGCCCACATCGGGAACGCCGCCGGCGATATAGGCGTTGGTGCGGCAGCGGAGGCTTCCCTCCCGGCCCACGCACTCGTGCAGACGGTACATGGGCTGCATGTGCATGGGCTTCCAGATGGGGCGGCCCTCGGCGTTGTACCGCGCCAAAACCTCCAAAATTTCCGTAGGGCAGGACTTCCCCGTCTCAGGGCGGTAAAGGGCTTCGTTATCACTCCGCACCTGGGGGCACATGGCGTCCTCGTCAATGATGAGGGCGGAGAGCCAGTAGTTCGGCTCCGTGCCCGCCACGATGGGGTTCATGGTCACGGGCAGATCCCGCAGACCCTCACGGTAGCGCTCATAGACCGCCTTTTTCTGGGCGATATGCTCCTCCAAATGGGGGTACTGGCCCCGCACCACGCCTGCGACGACGTTGCTCATGCGGTAGTTGTAGCCCACTTCCTCGTGCTGATACCACGCGGCGTTCTCCCGGGCCTGCGTCGCCCACTTCCGGGCGCGGTTGGCGTCTTCAAGGGAGTTGGTCAGAAGGCAGCCGCCGGCAGAGCCGGTGATGATCTTGTTGCCGTTGTAGGAGATGGCGGCGTAGTCGCCGAAGCTGCCGCACTGCTTGCCGTTCACCGTGGCGCCCATGGCCTCTGCAGCGTCCTCAATGAGCAGCGCGCCGTGAGCCTCACAGATGCGCTTGATCTCGTCCACCTTGGCGGGGAAGCCGTAGAGATGGGCCATGACCACCAGCTTCACCTCGGGATAGAGCGCAAACGCCTTCTCCAGCGCCACAGGATCCATGTTCCAGCTGTCCGCCTCGGTGTCGATAAAGACGGGGATGCCGCCCTCGTAGACCACGGGGTTCAGCGTGGCATCAAAGGTCATATCCGAGCAGAACACACGCCGCCCCTCAAGCGCGCCGTGGCTGATGGGGGGCTTGCCGTAGAGCCGCTCCCCCGCCAGCTTCACGCACAGATGCAGCGCGGCAGTGCAGCAGGCGAGGCCGACCGCATAACCGACCTCCGCTTTTTCGGCGGCAATGCGCTCGACCTCGTTAATATTCTCGCCCACGGTGCTCATCCAGTTGGTATCGTAGGCGAGACGGATATAGTCCAGCTCCTCACCGTGCATGGTGGGGGTGGCGAGAAAAGCCTTCTGCGCGAAGGGCTTGAATGCGATCTTTTCGGGAGAAAACATACGGACACTTCCTTTCTTCAGATAATGCAGACTTCAGACGGTCAGGAGACCGCAGGGGCGGGCGCTTCTACTTCCTCGCCCTGCGTCCGGTTGACCTCCTCCGGCTCGTGGAAGGTGGGCACCACCCGGTGCAGCACCTCCCGGATGCAGGAGATATCCTCCGTCCGCATGGTTTTTTCCAGCGCGTCATTCAATAACGTCAGTTTACGTTCCAGTTCCTCCGGCGTCACCGGGGGCTGGTGCTCCACGAAGATCATGCCGTTAACCGTCTTTTCCAGATCCCGGCTGGACACCAGCAGTTCCTCGTAGAGCTTCTCGCCGGGGCGCAGACCGGTCTCCACGATCTCGATGTCCCGGTACGGCTCATAGCCGGACAGACGGATCATGTTCTCCGCCAGTTCCAATATCTTCACCGGACGGCCCATGTCCAGCACGAACAGTTCGTTCTGCTTGGCCATGGCTCCCGCCTCCAGCACCAGCTGGGCGGCCTCGGGGATGGTCATGAAATAGCGGATGATCCGCTTGTCCGTCACGGTGACGGGGCCGCCCCCCGCGATCTGGCGGCGGAACAGGGGCACCACGGAGCCGTTGGAGCCCAGCACATTGCCGAAGCGCACCGCGGCGAAGGTGGTCTGGGAGCAGCCCGCCATGGACTGCACCACCATTTCGCACAGGCGCTTGCTGGCGCCCATGACGGAGGTGGGGTTCACGGCCTTATCCGTGGAGATCAGGATGAACTTCTTGACGCCGTGGGCGTCTGCCGCCCGGACGGTGTTCAGCGTGCCGAACACGTTGTTGCGGATGGCCTCCTGGGGGCTGGTCTCCATCAGGGGGACGTGCTTATGGGCGGCGGCGTGGAACACTACGTCGGGCTTGTAGGTATCAAACAGCAGCTCCAGCCGCCGGGGATCCCGGACGGAGCCGATCTCCACGCTGAGGGGCAGATCTCTGCCGTACTGGTACAGCAGCTCCTGCTGGATGTCGTAGGCGTTGTTCTCGTAAATATCGAAGATGACCAGCCGCTTGGGACCGTACTTGACGATCTGGCGGCACAGCTCGCTGCCGATGGAGCCGCCGCCACCGGTGACCAGCACGGTACGCCCGGACAGCAGGCCCGCCACGGCAGAAATGTCCAGCTGAATGGCGTCCCGGCCCAGCAGATCCTCGATCCGCACCTCCCGCAGCTGCTGGCGGATGGGCTTCCGGTCGATCAGTTCCAGCGTGCTGGGCAGCGTGGAAACTCTGATGCTCCGGTCTGTCAGCTGCCGCAGGATCTCTTTGCGGTGGAACTCATCCATGGAGGGGATGGCGAAGATGGCCTCGTGGATGTCCATGGCCCGCATACGGGACAGCGCCTGCGAGATCGTTCCGCTGACCGGCACGTTCCGAATCCGCTTGTTGACCTTGCCCTCGTCATCGTCGAAAAAGCACTGGACGGTATAGCGGCTGCTGGGGTTGTGTTGGATCTCGTTGAGCAGCTGCACACCCGCCGCCCCCGCGCCGATGATGGCCACGGGGATCGTACCCGACTGCCGGCTGCGCAGCAACCGGGCGCGGTAACTGCGGTAGCCGAAGCGCACCACCAGCATTTCCAGCACCCACAAACTGGCGATGGCCGCCAGCAGCACGAAGGAAATGACCCCCACGCCGCTTAATCGGGCGATGGTCTCATAAACGGTAAAGCCGCAGAACGCCGAGGCGATCAGCATGAGATATTCCCGGCTCTCGGCATACCGCCACAGGCTGTCGTAGGTCTTGAACACCAGCTGGGCAAGGACCGTACATCCGTACAGCAGCGCCGTGTTGCCCCAGAAGTTCTCCTCCGCGCCGGTGGCGGTATAGGGCAGCAGCACCGTGATGAACTTGTAAGCCGCCACTGCCACCGCGAACAGGAACGCGTCGCAGAGGAACAGCAGCTGTCTCCGAAATCGGCTCATATAGGTACTCCTTCACCGGCAAACCGGTGTGTTTTTTGCTTATTGGGCGGCGTCCTCCGCCTCCCCTTCTCCGCTTTGGGCCAACATAGTCAGAATCGTGTAAGCGTCCTGACCGGACAAAGCCTGCTCCTTCACGGAGCGGCACAGCGTCAAAAACGACTGGTTCGTTTCATTCAGCTCCACCGTTTCCAGACGGCCCTCGGCGTTCATGGCGTCCAGCGCGTTGCCGAGAGACAGAACGCCGTCCACAAAGGCGGACACGTTGTCCGCGCCCATGGCGGGCAGAACTTCCTCGCGGTAAAAGTCCATTTGCAGGTTCCAGCCGTCGGGACTGGAGCGCACCTGACGGATGCCCTCCAGAGAGCAATCAAACAGCTCGCTCCACTCCTGACGGGGCAGGTAATAATACCGGGCCAGCGCGCTGTCATTCTCATAGGTGCCGGAGGCGCGCAGCTCCTTCACATATTTCAGCAGATCGCTGTTATACTTCCAGTCATCCATCTGCACAGCAGTCGCCACATAGTTCCGCTGATAGCTGTCATGATCGAACACGTCTCCCCGGACGCAGCCCCGGAGGAAATCCAGATATTCATACACGTCGCTGGTCTGGAAATTCTCCGCCTTCCGGTCCGTCATGCGGGTGCGTTCCAGCAGGCCGCCGAACACGGCCAAGTACAGAGCGTATAGGACCACCACCAGAATACCGACGGTTTTCGCCCGCTTCCGCGCCTTGGCAGTCTCCCCTGCCAGCAGCGGTTTGGCATAGAGCAGGACCGGGAGGATCAGCAGCACATAGGCGAAACATTTGAAGCCCCGGACGGAGAAGTTAATCTCCATGAGGCTGTGGAGGTTCATCATGACCCACACCGCCAGCAACGCGGCGGCCAGACTGTCTTTCTCTTTCCGGACGGCTTGCAGACAGAGCCACGCAGAACCCAGCACAAAGGCCAGCGCAAAGGCCGTTCCCATCAGTCCGGTATCGGCCATGGTTTGCAGCAGATGGTTATGGGCGTATTTGGACTCATACTGGAAAGTCTGCACAGAGCGGGTCACGTTTTCCGTAGAACCCAGTCCCCGACCGAAGAGCGGTGCTGTGGAGAAAATTTTCCACGCGTCCTTATCAAACTCCAATCGCAAGGTGAAGCTGTTGCTTTTCAGCAAGCTGTCCCGGAGTAGCCGTGACGAGATCGCCTCCGGTAGCCAGGGGTAGCTGAGGGCAATCTTTTTCTCGCCGTTGACCGCCATGCTCCGCAGCGTCTCTCCCGCCTGTCCCACGATAATAACATAGAGCCCGGCAGAATCCTCCGGCACGGTAAAGGCGCACTGAGAGAACGGTCCGCTATACAAATCTGTTCTGCCGCCGAAATACGTATTCAAAAGGGTCTGCGAATAGACAACAGTCTGCGGGTCGCCGTCCACATCGCCGGTGATGGTCGCATCCCCCGTAATGCCGTCCGGCAAAACGTAGACGATGTAGGAATCGTCCTCTTCAAAGGTATACGGGCCGGTATGGAGAAACACCGCCCCGCAGAGGGCCGCGGTCACGGCGCAGAGCGCGCCCATTGCGGCCAGCGCCGCCTTTTTGTGGGCAGACAGCACAACGGTCAGACGCCGTCCGGCCAGAGCGGCCAGCGCAAAGAGGATCAGACCGCTGAACAGGCACAGCGCAACCGCTGTCTCGTTTCCACGGCTCGCCATGGAGGAGGCCGGGACACCGGCGACGATCATGGTCACGGCTGCTTCCAGCAGCAGGAGGAACAGGCCCACCCGGTTGGCCCGCTCCGCGATAAGCCAGACGATACAGGCGGCGGCGAAGCAGAGCAGCGCGCCGCGGCCGCCTGTGAGCAGCAGGCTCACGGCGTTGACGCCGGCCAGCAGAGACGCGGCCAGGCACCGCCAGACGCAGGTGGAATTTTGCAGGAGGTACAGTGCCACGAACAGCGCCAGAGAGAACAGCGCCGCCGTTACGTTGGCGTCGTTATACAGGCCGTTGACACGGGCGGCGGCACTTTCCTGCAAAGCGCTGGTGTAATCCGTGCCCAAGGCGTTCATCAAAGCGTTAAAAGGCCCGAACAGCACCCGACCGCAGCTCATGTCCAGCGAGACGAGAGCGATGACGGTGGAAACGGACGCGGCACCCCACAGAAGGCCAGGAACGTGCTTTCGCTCAAAGCGGGCCAGCAGGATCACCGCCAAGGAGAAAGCGGCAATAAATTTATAGAACTCGGACTTGGCGCTGACACCGAAGGGAGAATAGATAGCCGCCGCGCCGTAGACGATGGCGAAGACCAACAGACCCAGCACAGGCACGGACAGCCGCTGCTCAAAGCGAAACAGCGGCTTTTTGCCAAGTAAACTCAGGAGAGCCAGACCGCAGAGGAGCATGCTCACAGTGCCGGTCTGGACGGTCATGGCGAGCAAGAGCAGGACGGAATAAAGAACCACCATGAGGGTGTCTTTCCGGGAGAACACGCCCTCTCCGCAGCAGCCCTGCTGAGGGCGCGGCGTTACAGGGATATCTTGCGTATGTTCAGCCGGGGCGGAGGGTTGGACCGCCGGGACGGAAATGTTGTCTCTTCTTGATTTTTTCGCGCTCAAAGCAAAAGCCTCCTATATGAGAGTTCACGGTCAACAGCGGGGCACAGCCGCTAAAAAAGCGGTCTGTTACAACCGCCGCTTTGTTCTAAAGTTGTAACCCGGGGTGGGCGGGGAATTTTTAAAATCAGGCGGGGCGGATCCCCGCAGAGGAACCCGGAAACAGGCGCAAGGCCCATCTGGTCATAGATATTTTTTATTATAGTCCTATATGCCTGAGAATACAAGCGTTTTCAACGTTTTTCCCGTGCTTTTTCGGGGAAAGACGGGTGGTTTTGGGGGATGAGAGGCGATGGGTGGTGGGGTGGAAAACAGCAGAAATGGGGGACGAGGGCGGGAAGCGGCGGATACAGGGGGCGGGAGCAGAAGCAGGACAATGCGCGTGTTTACGCCCGGAGCAACAGACAAGCCCTGCACCGTTCGGTGCGGGGCTTGGCATTTGTACAACGCAGGGAGGCGTTGTCTGTTCCACGCAAAGGGCGGGACATAAAAAGTCCCCCCGGACCGAAGTCCGGGGGGAACAGACGTAACGTAAACCTTAGGGTCTATATACGTCTAACAGTTGCGGGAGATATCAGGCGGTGTAGGTCGCAAACTGGTCACCGCAGGTAGCAGTGTAGGTCACACCCGTACCCCAAGCGATGGGCAGGGTCACAGTAGTGGTACCGGCAACACCGGTGAACTCATAAGTCCCGATTGCCTTCTCCACACCGCTAACGATCATGGAAACCTTGATCTCGTACTCCTTGCCAGCGGTGGTACCATTCACGGTAGCCTTCAGCTTGCTGCCGTCCTTGTCCAGATCCAGGCTGGTGACGGGAGTAGCGGCCGCGCCAGCGTCTTCCTTCTTGCCGTTGTCAGTCTCCTGAACGAACAGGTAAGCGATGTCGCCGTCGGTCTTATCCAGCAGAGCGATGACCTTAGCGGTGGCGTCAGACTTGAAGTTCTTCACGTCATCGACCTTGGTGATAACACCGTCGGTGTCGACCAGGTACATCTTAGCATCGGAAGCCACGGTGTAACGGGTAGAAGCGGCAGCGGTGGTGGTGCTGTTCAGACCGATGGTGTACTCACCGCTGAGCTTCCAGATACCGGTGGTGTTGTTCTCAACAACATCATAGCCAGTGACATCGGCGCCGCCAGTGGCGATGGTGCCCTTGTTGTTGTACTTCACGTTCTGGTACACGCGGTTGCTCTCAATGCCAGCGCCCAGAGTGGTGGCGTCATAGCTGACCTTCACAGTGGTGATCTTGCCGTCCACCACAGCGTTGTACATGTAGTAGCTGTTGTTGTCGGAGTCGGTCTTCAGCTTGCTCATGCCTTCCTTACCAGCCAGGAAGGTGATGTCGTTGCGGCCATTGACCACATCGCAGCCAGTGGCGTCGACGAAGACGAAGCCCAGCAGGTTGTTGCCGCGGACATAGTAGACCATCTCAGCCTTAGCGCTGTTCTTGGGATCGATGGAGGGAGCGTTCTTGATGCCGGTGTAGGAAGTGTAAGTGGTGCCGGTTCTGTCGGACTCAGCAACCACGAACACGGTCTCGCTGTTGGCATACAGGGTAGCGCCGTTACCGGGGTAGACCTTGGCGTTGCCGTTCTGCATGAAGAAATCAGAGGTGGTGGCGTTGGTCCGCACGGGAGTCTTGCCGCCGGTCAGAACGCCCTCGGTCGGGATCTTGCCATCGGCGTTGAACATAGATGCGTCGATGGTACCGCCGTTGAAGGTGGTGTTGGGAGCCTTGCGCAGGACATACTCGTTGTCACCGTTGGCGCGATAGGTCACAATGTAACCCTTGCAATCGGCGTAGTTGTCGTCGGTGTAGACGGTCTTGACAGAGCCGTCAGCCAGAACCAGCTTCGCACGGTCAAACTTGAAGCCAGTCTGAGAAGAGGCCTCGGCATCCAGAACGAAGGCATAGTCGGTGGGCTTGAACTCAGCCTCAGTGACAAAGATCACCAGACCGTTGGCGTCGGTATAGATGGTGTAGGTGTTCTTGGTTCTCATCATGTTCTCGGCACCGAAATCAAACACGATGTTCTTGGCGTACTTGTACTCCTTGTCAGCCAGGGTCAGGCTCTTGGTGAGGGTGTACTCAGAGACAATGCCCTCGGTGGACTCAGCCTTGACAACAGTCTGGATGGACTTTTCAGCCTGAGAATAGGTGAACAGAACGATGTCGTCCTCAGCGAAAGCGGAGGTGTCGCACTCGAAGTGAGTGGCGTTGCCAGTGTAGCCAGTGTAGTTGGTGCCGTCAACCTTCTTCATCTGAAGCTTGCTATCAACCACAACATAGGGATCGGCAGCCTTGGTCTCCTTAGAGGTGATCTCGCCGACATACACGTCAGCAGCAACGATGGTGACATGGTTGTCATCCTCGTTATAGTAGACCTCAACGATGGAGCCATCGCCCACCAGACCGTCATTAGCAGAGGAAGAGGAGATCTTACGATCGTTGTTCTTGGAAACAACAACGTCGGTCGCCTCGACACCGTTGACGATCACGGTGGCGTGCTCGTCCTTCTGGGTCATGCCCAGATCGGAGTAGATGTTGCCCAGCTTGACGTTCTTGTAGTAGGTCTGGTTGGCCTTATCAGCATAGGTGCCGATCTTGTCGCCCTTGTTGGTCCACTTGGTAGCGGGACGGCCCATATCATCGGTGGTCTCGGACTTGACCAGCTTGTTGAAGTACTCCTCAGCGAACTGGACATAGCCGTCGCCGCCCTTCTTGCCGTCGATGTTGCCATCGTTGATGGCAGAACTGCCCCAACGCTTGGACTTAGCGTCGGAGGTGTCCTTGATGGTGATGTTGCCGACGATGACGGTGGAGTTCTTCTCGTACTCGACCATGTCAGCCTGCAGCATGTTGAAGGCATACAGGCAGGCCTCTTCACGGGTGACAGCCTTGACGCCGTTGAAGTCGCCAACCAGATCATCAGCCAGACCAGCGTTCAGAGCACGCTTGCCGACAGCGATGGACCAGTTGGGGCCGGTGTAACCCTCGCGGGAAGCATCATAGCCCAGAGCGCCCAGCAGCATCTTCATGAAAGCGTAGCCGGTCAGGGAGTTGGCGGGCTTGAAGGTGCCGTCAGCATAGCCGGAGATGATGCCGGCCTTCTGGCAGTAAGCGATGTAGCCAGCGAAGGTGTTGTTGGTGGGGACGTCCTTGTAAGGAGCGGCGTCAGCCACCAGAGCGCCAGCGGTGGTGGGGCCAAGGATCAGGTTGCAGATGATCTTGGCGGCAGCGCCACGGGTCAGGGTGGCGGTGGGACGGAAGTCACCTTCGGCATAACCGGAGATGACATTCACAGCGGACATCACGTCGACAGCTTCTTTGTACTGGATCTTGGTGCTGTCGCTGAAGTCCTTAGCACCGGCAGAGACGGTGACCAGAGACATGGTCATCACCAGAGCCAGTACCAGAGAAAGGAACTTCTTCATGGGGTTTCCTCCTTTTGAATTTCTCCCGTTGCGGGAGTTTGTTTTTGCAAGTCCGGTGTTTGCTTTCAGCCCCGATTTACATATCGTGGCTAGCCTACCCAATATCTGAATCGGGACTTCGGGCGATAACCTTCCTTGCAGGATATACTTTAGCACTGCTTTTTTCGACTGTAAACAGGTTTTGGGGTTCTGTAACAAAACCGTAATGAGAATTGCTGTTTTGCGGAAGGTTAATGGCGAGTTGTTGTTGAATCATGACGTTAAGGGGTGTTTTCCGGCAGTCTGTAACGTTTCCCGATCAACTCCAGCTCTCCCCTGTCCACCATTCCTTTTAATATATGTGTGGCCTGCTTGGGGTCGATTTTCAGCTGCTCTGCAAGGGCCTGACGGCCCGCCGTGCCCTCTTTTTGGAGGTAGGCCCGGAGAATGGGGAGGTAATCCGCCTCCGCCACGGTGTTTCCGGCGGGGTAGTAGCGGACGCCCACGCGGGTGAGACGTCCGGCTTTGCTCAGGCGGTTCAGGTGCTCCCACGCCGCTCCGGAAGAGACGTGGAGCAGCGCGGCCGCCGTGTCCCGGAGGAGGTAGCCCTGTTCCTCCGCGGCGCGGAGAAGCACGTCCTCCATCTGCTTATTGTGGGCCCAGACGGAGAGAGAACGGAGGGAGAAGCCCTCCAAGCCGCCCCGGATCATGGCGGTGCGGCACAGGACGGACAGGCGGGACTGGTCGATGGGGTTGCCGGTGGCGGGGGCGATGAACACGCGGTTGGTGGGGACGTCCTTCTGCCGTGCCCGGACGTCGGACAACAGGCGCTGTGTCCGGGCGCCCATGTCGACGTCGTGGTCGGGAAAGCGGATCAGGCCTGTTTGCAGGTCGATCTGATCCCACGTCAGGGAGAGGATCTCCCCCGGCTGCATCTGGAGCTTCCAGCACATCCAGATGGCAAGGCCCGCGGTGGAACTGCCCTCCTGCTGGACGATGCGCCAAAGGCTGTATTCCGTATCGTCTCCGACGGTTTGCGGGACGTCCGGCTGAGGGGCGTCCTCCCAGAGGGCGGCGGGGAAAATGCCCCGGAGACTGCCTACGGCCATGCCGCTGACACGGGCGGCATAGGCCCAGCCGTTGGCCTTGATCTGGCGGACGATCCAGTCCCGGCGCAGGTCTTTCAGGGAGACGTCCTGCCCCTCGCTGTCCAGGACGAGCTTCGCCAGACGGGAGACGTTTTCCGGCGTCATGGGCTTTTTGCCCCGGTCCGCGATGAGGACATGGTCGGACAGCTTGCGATACCGGGCATAGCGCTCCCGGAGGCAGTCCGCCACGGAGGGCTCCAAGGGGACGGTGCGGTCCGGGAGCAGGATGCTGCCGCCGTCCAGATCCACCTGATCCCAAGTGAGTTCGTTCAGTTCCTTGCGGCTCAGGCCCTCCTGCCACGCAAGGCGGAGGATGACTCCCTCCGGGCTGTATGGGTGTCGGGCGAGGATGCGGAACATAGCCGCTTCGTCCGGTTTTTTTAGTTCTTCTGGCATGGATACCTCCTGTTGCGCCGAAGAAAATCGGCGTGAGTCTCACGTGAGTTTTGTCCGAAATCAGCCCTCCATAAAGCAGGAGAAGGCCGGATAGTAGCGGAGGGAAATGGGCTGGCCCAAGGCGGCGGAACGGTTTTTGAGGATCTTCAGCTCTAATTCCCGTGGGTCTTTCCGCTTTTCCTCGTCGATCTGGAAGCCGGGACGGCCCGCGCCCCGGGCTTGCAGGCCCAGCAGCACGTCGGCGGAGTAGTCGATGCCGCCGGATTCCTTGAAGGCGTTCATGGAGACCTCAAGGTTGTAGTTCTCCCGGTTGAAGGAGGAGATGGCGAACACGGTCAGCTCGTACTGCCGGGACATTTTTTTCAGGGCGCAGACGATGCGGTCCAGGTTCTGCTTGTCGGTGAAGTGGACGTCTACCGGTGCGATGATCTGGAGGTAGTCGATGAGCACCACCGGCTTTTCGCCGGTCTCCGCGATGTGGCGGGCTACCTCGCTTTGGATATAGTCGAGGCCCGTCTCGTGGTCGCCCTCCCGGAAGTAGATGTGTCCGGCGTAGGCGGCGTAGGCATCCCGGGCGGCGTCTAAATGGGCCTTTTCCTGGGTGGTGTACTGGCTCCAGCGCCGGCCGTCCAGCACGCCCCGGGCGGTCTTGGCCATGCGCCGCCGGGCGGAGGTATCCAGCAGGAAGCTCTCCCGGGAGATGGAGCGGGCCATCAGCTCCCACGCCATCATTTCAAGGGAGAACACCAGCACGTCCCTCCCCTGCTGAGCCAGCTGGTCAGCCATCTGCATACAGAAGGCGGTCTTGCCGAGGGAACTGACCGCGCCGATGACGTAAAGGCCGTCGTACAAGCCGCCGTCCAGGGCCTCGTCGATCTTGGGAAAGCCGGTTTTCAGCGGCGGGCGGGCGGCCTGCTTCTGGATGTAGGCGAAGAAATCCTCCATTCGGCCTGCCGCCGAGGTCTCCTTGTAGGGGGGCGGCTGCTGTGCCGCCCAGTCGGCGGCGCACCGGGCGAGGAAGCGGGCGGTCTCGTCCCGGTCGTGGCAGAGGGATTCGTTGAGATCTTTGCCGTAGGGCACGGGGGGACAGCGGTAGAGCCACGGGAATTCCGCCGTCAGCGCCGCGGCCCACATCTCCCCTGCCGGATCGCTGTCCGTCAGCAAAAGGATGGGGGCGGGCTTGGGCAGGGTTCGCAGGAGGGCGGCGGCTTTCTCCCGGTTGCCGGAGCCGTTGAGGGCGGCGGCGCGATAGCCCAATTCCTCGGCGGAGAGGGCGTCGAAGGTTCCCTCAAGGAGGAAGACGAGGTCCTCCTCCCCTGCTCCGGTCAGCAGCTCCGGCTGAAACAGCGGCGAGGGCCGGCCTTTTTCGTTGAGGTAGCGCTTTTCGGAGACGGCACGGCGGACGCAGCGGCCGTCCTCACAGGGAAGCACTACGCAGTCATGGTTGGGATCGTAGCCTAAGCGGAAGCGGGTGACGGTGTCCGCCGACAATCCCCGCTGGGTGAAGTAAGGGGTCTCGTTCCGGTGGGCGAAGCAGTCCGAGAGATAGGTGGAAGAAAGAGGTTCTTCGCTGAAAAAAGACGGGGCGCAGCCCCCGATCCCCCCCTCCCCCCCGTGAGGAGCGGCCCGCTCCGCGGGACGGTCCGTTATGTGGGAGGGCTCGGTGGCGCTGAAGGAGACGGAACGCCTTGCGGAGCCGTCCCCGTACCGTTCGCTGGCGAGAGAAAGGGCGTCCGCCGGAGAGGAAAGGTTGTTGTCGAGGGAGAGGAGGTCAAAGAGATCGTAGTCCGCACCGCAGGCAAAGCAGTGGACTTTGTTTCGCTTGGGGTCGAAGCCCATGGAGGGGTCCCGGTCAAGGTGGGACGGGTTCAGACAGCGGAACCGCTTGCGGGGGTCGATGCCCCGGTCGTAGAGGTAGTCAATGATCCGGGGACGGAGAGAGTCGAAAGTGTCGGGCATGGAACGTCTCCTTTCTGGGTCTGATCAGGAGTATTGTAGCATACCGCCCCGGAGACCGGCGAAGCGGTCCGGGGCAGTAATATATCTTAATATATCAATAAGGGGAAAACGGGAGAAAAAAGTATTTTGAGTAAAAGTTAGAAAAATTTGGAGTAAAAAGTTAATTGTCACAAAAAATGTTGGTATAGAAGTGAACGAAAATGGGAAAAATGGGAGAGGTGGAAAGGCGGGGATTGCACGGGGGGAAGTGGGTGTTTGCACGGGTTGAAGTCGGTGCTGCACGGGGGGAAGTAGGAGTTGGACAGGGTGAATGGGGGGATTGTGGACGGTTTTTTCCACGGGGAGGGCGTTTTGCGGTTGTTTTTCAGGGAAAACGGCCCGAAAATGGGTTCCCTGTGGAAAAGTGGGCGGCGGTTTCTGCACAATGGCCCGGAACGGGCGGTTTTTCGGAGGGGAGTTCAGACATGGTTTCGTGCAGACCGTCCCCGTCAGTCTTCGGCCTTCGGCGTTTTTTTGTGGGAGGTCTTCCCTTTCAGCTGCTTGGCCGCCCGTGTCTTATCCAGCTTCTGGATGTAGTCCCAGAGGGTCTGGTCAATGCCTACGTTCATGCGGCCCGCCAGAAAGGTGTTGATGTCGTCATAGTCAAAGTCCATATGGATGGAGCCGTTGGAAATGCTCTCGATCTCCTCCACCGCCTTGTTGAAGGGGCGGATGATGGCCTCGTCATAGTTGCGGTTCTTGACCTCCTCCTTGGTGGGCAGGCCGATGTAATGGATGATGTCGTCGATCTTGATGCGGAAGGAGCCGTTTTCGTCGATGGGGGCTTTTCTGGCCCGGTAGAACAGGTAGAAGGCCAGACGATAGCTGTTTTCCGAAAGGTGGCCCATCCAGTCCGGGATCAGCTGGTAATACTGGGTCAGGAAGTGGCGCACGTTCTCCGCGAAGGAGATATGGACCTCGCCGGTGTACTTTTTGATGTAGGCTTCCGTGGCCAGGTGGGTGATATAGAAGGATTCAAAGTACTTTTTGAAGGATTCGGCGGTGATCTTCATGCCGGTGATGGCCTGCATGTCTTTTTTCAGCTGGCGGTAGGCCGCGTCCCGGCTTTTCAGGCCCGCCCACGCCATGTATTCCTCGATGGAGAAGGTGGCGGTGTTGTTCCGCCAGTTGTCGGCGTTGCCCCGCATGAGGGTGTAGATCAGCAGGCGGTGGGCCGTCCAGCTGAGGTTTTTCGTGTAGGCTTCCACCGCTTCGAAGATGAGGGTCATCTCATAGTCCTTGTTGCGGTAGCGGATGTTCTGGTTGCCGTAGGCGTCCGGCTGATCGTAGGTGACGGTGATGCCGTTGGACGCCGGGTGGAACTCCCTCCCCCGCTTCATGTTGGCCCACACGCCGCAGATGAAGTAGGTGGCGGGGCTGTTGCCCAGAACGTCGTATTCCTGCACCCGCTCCGCCACCGTGGTCTCGAAGATGTCCAGCAGCGTGGAGGCGAAGGCCACGCTCTCCGGCGCGGCTTCCGCGATGACGGCGGACACGGCTTCCGGGTCGGAGAGGGCGCGGGTTTGCAGGTAGGTGTCCATAATGGGGTAGATGTCGGAGAAGTCGTAGGTATTCAGCTGGTTGCGGAACTTGCGGGGGTTTTCCTGCTCAAGCGGCTTGAGCTTGCGGTAGACGGACAGCATTTCCTGAAACTGCTCCGTTTCCAGAAAACGCAGCGGCTCGCCCCGGAGCTGGTCCATGGGCGCGGGATCCTGAGGCATGGCGAGGCCCTCCTTTGAAAAAGAGTGTTTTTTCGAGAATAGTTTAGCATAAAAGGGGGAAAAAGCAAAGAAAAAGTTCGTTTGTTACAAAAATGTAAAGAAAAGGAAGGGCGGTGGCCGCTCCCCTGCTCTGTGCGGGGCGAAAGGACGGGCGATGCGCGGACAAAACTCACGTGAGTTTTGTCCAAAGTCAGGTGAGTTTTTCCGGTTTTAAGTGCGGGTGCCGTTGATGATCTTGCGGATCTGCCGCTCGCTGAGACGGAACTGAGCCGCCAGCGCCCGGTAGTTGCAGCCGTTGAACCGTGCCCGGATGTCCCGGTCACGGGCGCTGCGCTCTAAGGATTCCCGTTTGGGGATGTACAGGCTCTGTCCGCCGCACAGCAGCGTCAGCCGGGTGAAGGCCTCAAGGCCGATGGCCTCGGCAATATCCCGGTATTCCTCGGGAATGTCGCTCATGGGGACGGGACGGGCGGTGTTTAAGTAAGGAATGGTCATAGATGGTCTCCTTTCATTCGTAACAAATCAGTTGGACAAGTCTCACGTGAGTTTTTGCCGGGTGCGCCGCTGGGGGCGCTTCCCTGTTTGCGGACAGGCCGGACAAGTCTCATGTGAGTTTTTACAGGTGCAGGCCGGAGAGATTCGCCGTCCGGGACTGCTTGCGGGCCAGCGTGCGAGCGCCCTCCAGGGCGTCCGGGCCGTCATCGTGGGCGCCCAGGGGAAACTGGGAAAGCTGCTGCAAAAGCAGCGTCTGATCCCGGCGAAAGAGGATGTAGCCGTTTTTCACGTCCGGCTGCAAGGTCTCCACCCGCATAGTCTTATCCTCCGTGGAGCGGACGCCCTGAATGGGCAGATACAGGCCCTGACGGGCGGATTCCCGGGCAAGCTGCTCCTTCAAGAACCACTGGAACTGGTTGGTCTCTGCACCGAAGATGGCGTAGCCCCGGCCGGTCTCCCGGCGGAGCAGGCGCTCCTTTTCCAGAATGTCGACGATGATCTTGTCCGGGTGGCGGCGCTGGATGTCCGCGTCCCAGACGTAGGAAAGACCCGTGTTCCGATCCACCGCCAGCGTGACGATGGCGGAATAGTCGCTGGAGGCGGTGCGGCCCAGAGAGGGGTCGCAATAGCCGTAAAACCGGAAGTCGGCGGCGCGGAAGTCCACCTCGGCGGGGTTGTAGTACCGGAACCACTGGGCGGAGAACAGACAGGCGGCGGGGTCGATGGGCTGGTTTTGCATTTCCGAGTTGAAGGCGGCGTCCCCCTCCGTCAGCCGCATGAGCCGCAGATCGTAGTAGCTGAGTTTTTCCGGCCAGAGGACTTTGGAGCCTGCCAGCATTTCCTTGCGGTGCTTGAAATAGAAGGCGTGGGCGGTTTTTTCCCGGTCGGGGTCGGCGAGATCCGAGGCGAGGCGCTCCCAGTCCGTCCACAGGGGGGAGGTGGCGTCGGACAGAACGGCCCGGTATTTCCGGCTCTGGAAGCCGGGGTTTTCCAGCAGGCCCGCCAGAAGGGAATCGTGGTGCAGGATGGTGCCGATAACGAGGATGTCCGTGTAGCTGTCGCCGGACTTGCAGACCGCCTTCCAGAACCAGTCGGCGGTCTTCTGCCGCTGCTCCGCCGTGCGGACGCCCTCGTCGTTTTCAATGTCGTCGCAGAGGATGAGATCCGGGCGGCGCTCGTAGTTGCGCCGTCCCCGCAGCTTCTGGCCGCTGCCTACGGCGTCGATCCGGCAGCCGTTGGAGAGCAGGATGGAGCCGGTCTTCCAGGTTTTGCCCGGCTGCTCGCCGAAGTCCGCTAAGATGCGCTCGTTGGTTTCCAGCTCGTTTTTGATGGCGTCTAAAAAGCTGACCGCCTGTGCTTCGGTGTCCGAGACCAGCAGGATGTAGCGCTTGTAGCCGAACAGGGCGGCGTGGAGGACGTTTTGCAGGCTCATCACGGTGCTTTTGGCGTGGCCCCGGGGGGCGGCGATGGCGCTGCGGGTGCCCTTTTCCGTCAGCATGGCGGCGCAGTCCGAGACCGGGTCACGGTTTTTCATCACCCGCCTGCGCCACAGGGCGGACAGCTGGCGGTGAAAGGGGGGCGAGCGGCGGGTGAAGTAGTGCGCGAGGTAGTAGCTGCCGAACTCCGCCGGGTCCCGGGCCGCTTTCCGAAATGTTTCCGTGGTCAACAAGAGAACAGGACTCCTTTCATAAAGATAGGAGCGTGTCGAAAAAGTCTTTTCGCCCCGCTAACAAGTTTTCAGAACTTTTATAAAGTTCTGAAAACTTAGGATTTTAATGGCGCAGGACACCCCTCTTGGGTTTCCCGCGCACACCCTTCCTTTCCGTTGCGGAGAAGATGCCACCTTGTCGACAGACTCAGGAGAACCGTATCACCGGAGGGGGATGGGCGCTTGTGAAGGAGTTCCCTGGAAAAGCCGTTCTGTCCATGGCGGCTCAGGGCGGTTTGTTGCATGGGGGCGTGCATCAGACAGGAAAAAATTTTTTCAGCGGAGAGCGGGACGAGGGGACGAATGGGCGGAAACCCTGTCATTGCAAGGGATACAGGGTTCGGCGGCGCAAAGAGGGGCGGTCCAGAAAAGCGGCGGCGTGTTGGGGCGGGCAGATTGTAGTTGCGAAGCGGATGAAATTATGTTAACCTAAGAAACAAGACTTTCCGAGCGGATCGGGGCGCGGGCCGGTGGGGGCGGCACTCCGGCGGTGTTGTGGGCTTTTTTGATGGCGGCATGGCCGGGTTCGTGAGGAAGGGTCGTAGAATAAAAAAAGACGCGCCGATTTCGGCGCGGGATGGGACATACATGATTTTTGGCGAGAGCGTATTGGGAAAGCTAACGATGACCTTTTTCATGGCTATGGTTCCGGTGGTGGAGCTGCGGGGGGCTATTCCGATGGGGGTGGCCGCCGGACTGCCTCCTGCCGTGGCCGCCGTCACGGCGATGGCGGGGAATCTGACGCCGGTGCCCTGTATTTTGCTGCTGCTGCGGCGGGTGTTTGCCCTGATGCGGAAAAGCGCGTGGCTGGGGCCGAAGGTGGACCGTCTGGAACGGCGGGCGCATTTGAAGGGGCGGACGGTGCGGAAGTATCGGACGCTGGGGCTGGTGCTGCTGGTGGCCATCCCCCTGCCGGGGACCGGTGCGTGGACCGGGGCGCTGGTGGCGGATGTGCTGGATATTCGCATGCGGACCGCTCTGCCGGCCATCGCCGTGGGGGTCGTGATCGCCGGGTGCATCACCACGGCTGTGACCTGCGGCGTGGCGGGGCTGATGTGAGGGGCGGCAAAGGGAAATTATTAGGAGTTATTGCTATTAAAGAGGAACCTTCTTCTGGGGATGGAGGGAGGTTCTTTTTTTTTGCGGGTGGGGGAGAATTTTGCGGAGGGATAAGCGGGGAGGGTGTGAGAGATATGGAAACGGATGAGCGGGGGATATAGAGGGGGATGGACGGCTGGCGGGGCGTCGCGCTTTTGGGAAACGGTTCCCGAGGCGGGGCGTTTTTTTTGCGCTATTGTGGGGTTATAGGGTCTGAAAGCCCCAAAATTTGAATACCGGAGGTATAATTATGGCATTTGATTACGCAAAGGCATACCAGCAGTTCATTGACGAGGAGTTTGCGGCGGCCTCCGCTACCGCGTGGATGATCCCCGAGGCGGGGAAGGTCCGCTTCACGGGGGGCCGGGACATTGAGATCTCCACCCTCTCCACCACAGGTCTCGGCAACTATGACGCGGGCAAGGCCGACGGCTCCGCTTACCCTCAGGGCACCGTGACCAACAGCTGGAAAAGCTACACCCTGTCCATGGACCGCGGCGTGAAGTTCTCTCTGGACCGCACCGATCCCAACGACACCGGTTTTCTGGTCACCGCCGAGAACGTCATCCGTGAGTTTGCCCGCAACGCGTTGGTGAAGGAGCAGGACACCTACCGCATCCACCGCCTGTACGAGCTGGCCAACGGCGACGCGGCCCACAATACCACCCATATCGTCTCCGCCGCTCTGACCAAGACCAACGCCATCGCCACCGTCAGCGGCCTGTTGCAGACCGTCCGTGATGACGCGGAGGAGATGGACGGCTATGTGGCCCTCATCAGCCACAAGCACAAGACCGCCTTTTTGGAGGCCGCCAACGGCACCTATCACGACATTTCCTTCGGCAACGCTGTGTCCATCAACGGCGTGACCTATGAGAACGTGATGATGCTGGACGATCTGCCCTGCGTATTCGTGCCCCAGAGCCGCATGAAAACCGTTATCACCGTCCAGAGCGGCGACAGCGATCAGGGCGGCATCGTGGCGGGGGAGAACGCCAAGGACATCGCCTGTCTCATCACCCACTGCGAGACGCCGCTGGCTGTGAGCAAGCTGGACGCCATCAAGCAGTTCGGCCCCCAGGAGAACCAGCTGTTTGACGGCACTTCCATTCAGGCCCGCTATCTCTACGATCTGTTCGTGCCCGGCAAGCGTCTGGCCTCTATCGGCGCTGTGGTGGCTCCCTGATGAGCGGCACGGACAAGGCGGCCGCCATTCGGGAGAAGGCGGAGCGTCTGGCGGGCCGCAGTCTCGGTGAGAACGGGGACGCGCTGACGGAAATGGCCATGGAGCGGGCCTGCGCGTGGTGCGGACGGGAGGACATCCCGGAGGCCATGGAGCAGGCCGTGGCGGCGCTGCTCCTCGACATGGAGGGCCGGGAGGCCGCCGTGAAGAGCGTCACCCGGGGCGACACCTCCGTGACCTACGCCGTCTCCGACGGGCAGTCCGCCGCGTTGGCGGGGCTGGCCCCGTGGCGCAAGCTGGGGCGGCTGAAGGAGGGGTGAACCGTGACGGACAAAGCCTTGGCGGACATTCTCGCCCGGACATATGCCCACCGTGTCACGGCGTTCCGTCCGCTGACGGAGGGTGAGGAGCGGCTCTGCGAGGCCGCTCCCTGCGCCCTGAGCCGCTCTGAGCACACCAGCGCCCCCACGCCGCCGTCCCTTTCCGCCGCTTGGCCGGAGGCGCTGTACCGGCTGACCCTGTACACCCGCCCGGAGCTGGCCTTTCGGCTGGGCGACCGGGTGACGGTCTCCGCCGCATCCGACCGGGAGCGGGACGGAAACACCGCCCTGCTTTCCTCCCTGACGCCGGTTCTGCTCCGGGGCGTTCCCATGGGGGAGCGGACGCTGCACCCATTGGAACTGAAAACCGAGGGCGAGACGCTGACGTTCACGGTGGAACTGTGCGTGCCGCTGCCCCAGCCGGAGAAACCCGGCATGGAGCCGCCGGGACGCATGGCGACCCTCAATTTGGACATTTGACAAGGAAATCTTTGAAATTTGGAGGTATTTATGGGTCTTCCTGAAATTTTTATCAGCTTTCAGACGGCGGCTGTGTCCGCCATCACCCGTTCCGCCCGGGGCATGCTGGCGGTGGCGCTGAAGGACGCCACCGAGGGCGGCGCGGCAGAGGCCGCATACAAAAGTCTGGCGGAGGTGCCGGAGGACAAGTTCTCCCCTGAGAACTACCGCCTGCTGAAGCTGGCATTTTTAGCCGCGCCTACCAAGGTCTGGGTGCTGCGCGTGGGCGAGGACGCGGAGAAAACCTATCAGGCGCTGGAGCGTCTGCGCTTTGACTGGCTGGCCGCGCCCGGTCTGGATGACGCGCGGGTGATGTCCTTTATCAAGACCCTCCGAAACGGCGGGCGGGGCGTGAAGGCCGTGGTCGCTAACGCCACGGCCCCCGACTGCGAGGGCATCGTGAACCTGTGCGTATCCGGCCTGACGCTGGAGGACGGCGCGATGGAGGCAAAGGATTACGCCGTCCGTGTGGCGGCGCTGCTGGCGGCGCTGCCCCTGACCCGCTCCGCCACCTACGTCAATCTGCCGGAGGTGGTGGGCTGCGACGCGCTGGCCGAGCCGGACGCGGACGTGGACGCGGGCAAGCTCATCATCGTCCCCGGCCGGGAGGGCTACCGTCTGGGCCGTGCGGTGAACTCCCTGACCACGCTGACCCCGGACAAGGCCGCGCCCTTCCAGAAGATCAAGATCGTGGAGGGCATCGACCTGATCCGCAGGGACATCGCCAAGGCCTTTGAGAGCGGCTATGTGGGCAAGGTGCTCAACGATTACGACAACAAGCTGCTTCTGGTGACGGCCATCAACGCCTATCTCAAGGGGCTGGAGGGAGATGTGCTGGACAAGACCGCCGACAACCGGTGCTTTGTGTCTCTGTCCGGGCAGAGAAGCTATCTGGAATCCAGAGGGACCGACACCTCCGAGATGAAGGACACCGACATTCTGAAAGCCAACACCGGCAGTCAGGTGTTTCTGGAGGCCAAGCTGACCTTCTGCGACGCCATGGAGGATCTGGCGCTGGTTATCTCCATGTAACCCATCGGACGAACGTGAAATAGGAGGAACGTATGAGTAATTTACAGGCAAACCGCACCCTCTCCGGCTCCTTTGCCGAGGTCTGGGTGGACGGCGCGCGCATCGCCGAGCTGTCCCAGCTGACGCTGACCGTCAAGGTCCAGCGGGAGAAAGTCCAGTTCGGCATGGACGTGGATTCCAAGATCACCGGCTACGCCGGCGAGGGCACCATGACCCTCAAGCAGGTCTACACCCGGTTCTACGAGGTGCTGGAACAGGCCAAGCGCGGCCTTGACAAGCGCTGCACCATCACCACCGCTCTGAAAGACCCGGATGCCGCCGACGGCGGCGAGGAGCGGTACAGCATCGACAACGTGGCGTTTACCGAACTGCCCTTCATGAACTACAAGATGGGCGAGGTGAACCAGCAGAAGCTGCCCTTTACCTTCCGGCCCTCCGATCTGGTGTGCCTGGACAGCATCCGGGCCGCTGACTGATGGCGCTGGCGGACGTCCTGCGGGAGCGTGTCTCCCGCAGGGGCTGCACCGCTGAGATGGCATGCGGTCTGCTGGGGACGGTGACGGTGGAGGCCCTGCCGCCCAGAGAGTGCGCCGCCCTGGGACTGCGGGACGGCGGGCGGGCGCTGTTTTACGCCGCCTGCCGGGACTTGCAGACCGCCGGGGAAACGCTGCGCCGGGAGGGGCGGCTGTTTACGCCCGCCGAGGTGACGGCCTATGTGTCCGATGCCGAGGCGGAGGCCGCCGCACGGACGGTTCTGGCGCTCAGCGGCGTGACGGCGGACGGAGACGGTCCATCGACAAAAAGCGCGGAAGTCCGACTTGGTGACGTGCAGAACAGCGGGGCGCATTTGGCGGTCGAAGCGCCGGTTGCGGGGGAATTCCGACCTGCTGACGTGCAGGAAAACACGGTTCAAAAGGCCGAAGTCCGACTTGGTGACGTGCGGAACGATGCGCCTCATTTTGCGGTAAAAGCGCCGTCAGCAAGGGAATTCCGACTTGCTGGCGTGCAGGAAAACGAGAAAGTCCG
>ENA-USYP01000671-USYP01000671.1-human-gut-metagenome-genome-assembly--contig:-NODE-671-length-31558-cov-11.102824_pt1 | contig 31558 bp, 18 predicted proteins | sample MGYA00250065_ERZ773512 | MGnify/ENA primary metagenome ERZ773512 (study PRJEB29103, sample SAMN06112003) | human gut metagenome | biome: human gut; feature: ankylosing spondylitis patient; material... | reverse complement strand
AGCACAAAAAAATGCGTTTAGCGAAGCGGCTAGCATTTTTGGGCTTCGACCTCATCTTCGGAATCGTTAAGGGCGAGAAGCCCTTAACTCGTTGCGGGGAGAGTGGAGTCCAGAGGTAGGGAGGGGGGAGTCGAAACACCCCTCCCTACCTCTGGCCCGCGCGGAGCGCAAGCCTTTACCGTTTCGCCATTGCCATCAGCGCCCGATTCTCGAGCAGAATACGCAGCAGCACCGTATTCACCGCCGTGAGCACCAGCGCATTCGGGATGCGGGCGATGAGCACTGCCCATGCATAGCCGTAAAAGATGTGGAGCGCCAGCGAGTTGATGACCATCGAGCCGACGAAGTGTGCCGCCAGCACACTGCACCACAGCCGGTTGCCGGTGCGCAGATGGGAAAGCTTCCGCCAGCCCAAGCCGCCGACCAGGCCGATGGACGCCGCACCCAGCGTGATGAGCGGATTGATGGCATAGCCAGCCAGCACGCCGCCGATGATGTCGGCCACCATGCCCACGACGAAACCCGCCCACGGTCCAAAGAGGATGCCCGCCAGCAGCACCGGCAGACTGCCCAGATTGAACCGGACAAAGCCGGTGGAGATGCTCAGCACCCGGGAAAAGACGATGCTCATGGCGATGAGCAGGGCCATCGCCGTCAGGGTGCGCACAGAGATCCTGGATTCGTTTTTCATATCAACTGTCCTCCTGTTTTTCAGGAATTGCGGGGGGAGCAGAAAGAAACGCCCTCCCCTGTGACAAACCGCACAAAGGAGGGCGTGAGTTCAACAAACTTCACTTCCGGACGACGCCGTGCAGACGGCCTCGCCCGCACCCAAGTCCATGCAGCAGCGGGATGCAGGCCATGCACCGCGGGTCTCCCTTCGTCCGCAGCACAACTCCCCGTTGATGCGGCACTTGACGCGCATGGCCTTACTCTGTTGATACTGTTATTATATGCTTTTTTTCGCCCTGTTTCAATCACGGGATGCAACAGGTTTGCTAAAACAAAGCCGCAGAATTTATCACATATGCTCAAAGTCTTTCTTTTTTGGCCCAAACGTGATAAGATGGGTATGATATTGAAAGGGGCTTTCCCGCCCCGGAAAGGATTTTTCACGATGAAATTCAGTGAGATGACCTATACCCGCCCTGACATCGACGCGCTGCTGGCCCGCTGCAAAGAGCTGACCGCAAAGGCAGCTGCCGCTGACAGCGGCGAGGCCCTTGTGGAGGTTTACTACGAGCAGAGCCGCGCCTTCGCCGACTACAACACGGCGGCCAACCTCGCCAACATCCACTACACCTGCGACACCCGCGACGCCTACTGGAAAGCCGAGCAGGACTTCTTCGACGCCAACGGCCCGGCAGTGTCCAACGCCAGCGTCGAGATCAGCCGCGCCTTCCTCGCCAACCCCCATGTGGACGCCCTGACCGCGGCCTTCGGCTCCACCTGCGTGGCCGGCATGAAGAACGCCGTGCTCGGCATGGACGAGCGCACCGTGGCCCTTCAGCAGGAGTACAACGCCCTCGTCAGCACCTACCAGCAGATCTACGGCGGTGCGCTGGTGGAGTTGGACGGCAAGCAGCTCACCATCCCCCAGCTTGGCCCCTACAAGGAGAGCACCGATGCCGCCACCCGCCGGGCCGCTTATGAGGCCGAGGCCGGTTACTTCGACGCCCACCGCGCCGAGCTGGACGAGCTGTACACCAAAATCGTCAAGAACCTGAACCAGCAGGCTCAGGTCATGGGCTATCACGACTACAGCGAGCTTTCCTATGTTCGGATGAACCGCATCGGCTACGGCCCTGAGGACATCAAGCGCTTCCGCGACCAGGTGGCCCACGACGTCGTGCCGGAGCTGCAGAAGGTCATCGCTCTCAAGAACAAGCGCACCGGCATCCAGCACCCCACTTTTGCCGACCTGCCGGTGGCTTTCAAGGACGGCAACCCCAAGCCCATCGAGGGCTACGACGCCCGGATGTCCGCCGCCCGCACCATGTACCATGAGCTCAGCCCCGAGACGGCAGAGTTCATCGACTTCATGCAGGACAACGAGCTGTTCGACGTCGAGAGCCGCCCCGGCAAGATGTCCGGCGGCTACATGACCAGCCTGCCTTCCTATAAAGCCCCCTTCATCTTCGCCAACTGGAACAATACTTCCGCTGACGTGGATGTTCTGACCCACGAGTGCGGCCACGCCTTCGAGGGCTATGTGGCTGAGCGCGATCCGAAGATCCCCGCCGACCTCGAATGCCCCGGCATGGAGAGCGCCGAGATCCACTCCATGGCCATGGAGTTCCTCACCGCACCGTGGCACCACCTGCTCTTCGGCAAGGACACCGACAAGTACGCCCTGCTCCACGCCGAAGACAGCTTCCTCTTCCTGGCCTACGGCTGCGCGGTGGATGAGTTCCAGCACATCATGTACCAGAACCCCGATTTGACCCCCGACCAGCGCAACCAGACCTGGCTGGAGCTGGAGCACAAGTACCGCCCCTGGATCGATTTCGACAACCTGCCCTTCTATGGCCGCGGTGCAGGCTGGCAGCGTCAGCTCCACATCTACGAATGCCCCTTCTACTATATCGACTACTGCCTGTCCACCATGGCCGCTCTGCAGTTCTTCCTGCTGAGCCTCCATGACCAGAAGGATGCATGGAAGCGCTATCTGCGCCTCGTCCGCCGTGCCGGCACAGCCAGCTACACCGAGCTGTGCGAGACCGCCGGCCTGCAGGTGCCGTTCAACGACGGCTCCATCAAGGCCATCGCCCAGCAGATGAGCCAGTGGATCGCAGAGCATCAGGTCTGATAGCCCTCTCAGGCGCTTCGCGCCAGCTCTCCCAAGGGGAGAGCCATTGGCATATCGAGCCGGCCTACTCTGACTGCTTTAAGCTTTATATTGCACAAAATCGCTGGCCTTGCTATGATGAGCAGCAGCTTTTCTCTTGAAAACACCGGATATATTTTGTATTATATTAGGTATATCATGCCATCTGCGGCAAAAGGAGCGGTACCTATCATGTCAGAAAAGAAAACCAGCGGCATCAAGAATTTCTTTGAAGAGTTCAAAGCCTTCGCCATGCGCGGCAATGTGCTCGACATGGCAGTTGGTGTGGTCGTCGGCTCGGCTTTCACCGCCATCGTCAACTCTCTGGTAAACGACATCATCTCCCCCATCATCGGCCTGTTCTTCAACGCCGATTTCTCGGATGTCGTCATCCAGATCGGCGATGTTGGCATCGGCGTCGGTGCTTTCCTCAACGCCATCATCAACTTCCTCATCGTGGCCTTCGTGCTGTTTTTGACCATCAAGACCATCAATATGCTGCACAAGAAGCCCGTAGAAGAGCCGAAGGAGCCCACCACCAAGAAATGCCCCTACTGCCAGAGTGAGATCGCTATCAAGGCTGTCCGCTGCCCCCACTGCACTTCGAAGCTCGAGGGCTTCCCCGAAGCAAAGCTGTAATTTTCCCTGTTTTCTCCCCGGCGCTGTCCGCTCTTTGGACGCCGCCGGGGCTTTTTTGCGCCCTTTTTTCGGGGCGCAGAAAAGAAAATCAGAATTTTTTCGAAAAAAGTATTGCTTTTTCGGGCGAGTCATGGTATTATATCAGAGTCGTCACGACGCAACAGAATATGGACGGTTAGCTCAGCTGGTAGAGCATCTGCTTGACGTGCAGGAGGTCACAGGTTCGAGTCCTGTACCGTCCACCATACAGTTCGTACTCGAACCCAATTCTCTATGAGAAAGGGTTCGGGTACGTTTTTTGTTTACAAGAGGTTCTGAGAAGGCACTACTCGGAACAGTGGACAGGAACGAGTAAAAGCAGGGTATCACCATGAAGGTGGTGCCCTGCCTTTTGCTTTGCATCAAGTTCGCAGTCTGAGAACTTGATACTGTCTATCCCCCTATCCTGTGCGTTTCGGGTCAATCGCTGCGTACGTCCGTACACAGTCCGTACGCACGTACGCAGGAAAAAGGGAAAGTTCTGGCATATAGGGGGTAGTCTTTCGGTTGGCGGTATGGTATACTCGGCTCAGAAAATGGTATCGCCACACTGAAATAAAAAGGCTGAAAGGAGCTAAAGATGGATTTTTTGGTTATGCGTGTCTTTGTGAAAATCTGGTGGATTTTCCCCTTTGTCTTTGTGTTTTCTTTGCTTTTCGCAATTCGGGAAACGGTCAAAGATGGTCCAAATGATTTGAAGTATGCTTTGGCTGCGGCGGTCAGCCTGTTTATTCTGGTTGCAGTTTGTATGCCGTATTATAGTTACTACTAAGCAGGGTTTGGGGCAGGCACGCCCCAACAAGAACACTTCAAAAACGCGGGAGCGTTGCAGAAGTGCAGTCCCGGAAGGGCACAACATTTTCAAGAATTGAAAATTTGTGGCCACGGGACGATTCTTGCTCTCACCTTTTTCGCTGCGTTTCGTAATTTTCACATTTCAATCTGCTCGCAGATTGTTGACAAGCTGCGCTTGACCCGATACTATAAAGGCAAGTCGAATACACGCCAAGGAGGTGCAACCATGACCGCCGTGATCTACGCCCGCTATTCATCCGACAGCCAGCGTGAAGCGTCCATTGAGGGACAGCTGCGCGACTGCAAGGACTACGCCGAGAAGAACGGCATCACTGTGGTCGGCACCTACATTGACCGTGCCTACTCTGCCAAAACGGATGACCGCCCGGACTTTCAGCGGATGATCAAGGACAGCGCGAAGAAAATCTTCGATGTGGTTCTGGTCTGGAAGCTCGACCGCTTTGCCCGGAATCGGTTCGATGCCGTGAACTACAAGTACCAGCTGGAAAAGAACGGTGTCCATCTGGTATCTGCCATGGAACCCATTTCGCAGGGGCCTGAAGGCATTATGGTGGAGAGTATGCTTATTGGCATGGCGGAATACTATTCCGCCGAACTCGCCCTGAAAGTAGCGCGCGGTGAGCGCGAAAACGCCCTCCAGTGCAAGTATAACGGCGGCATCGTCCCGCTGGGCTTCACCATTGGCAAGGAGGACCGACTGTACCATATCGACCCGGAAACGGCTCCCATCGTGCAAGAGATCTTCACCCGGTACGCCAACGGCGAACCGGCTGAGAAGATTGCAGCATCCCTGAACGAGCGCGGCTTGCGTACCCGCACCGGCAAGCCCTTTGTCAAGAACAGCTTCTTCCAGATCTTCCGCAACCGCCGCTACATCGGCGAATACCGCTACAAGGACATTGTGACGCCGGGCGGCATTCCGGCCATCGTGGACGAGGACTTGTTCAACCGGGTGCAGCAACGTTTCGAGCAGAACAAGATTGCCCACGGTCGCCCCGCAAAAGAGGATGTGAGCTATCTGCTGACCACCAAGCTGTTCTGCGGCAAGTGCGGCACCCTGATGAGCGGCGAAAGCGGCACAAGCCACATGGGAAACACCTACTATTACTACAAGTGCGGCAAAGCCAAACGCCACGGCAAGGCGCACTGCGATCTGAAAGCCATCCGCAAAGAGCCGTTGGAACGGTTCGTGGTGGAGACTGCCATCAAGGTGATTTTCAGCGATGAAATCATCGAACGGCTGATAGATTTAATTATGGAAGCCCAGCAGCAGGAGAACACCCGGCTGCCTGTCCTGAAAGACCAGCTCCGGGATACAGAGAAGCGGCTGGCAAATCTTCTGGAAGCCATTGAACAGGGCATCCTGACCCCGACCACCAAGCAGCGGCTGGACGAACTGGAAGCCCGGAAAGAAGCTCTGAATACCAGCATTCTGGAAGAAGAGCTGAAAAAGCCAGTCCTGACCCGCGAATGGATGCGGTTCTGGCTTGAAAAATTCCGCAAGGGTGACATGAGGGACATGGAACACCAGCGGCAGATCATTGATACCTTTGTCAACTCGGTCTACGTCTTTGACGACCGGGTCGTGCTCAACTTCAACTTCACGGACGATGCCAAGACGGTCACTCGTGAGGAAGTGTTGGGTTCGAGTGCTGTGGACAATGCTCCACCAAAACAAGAGCCTCTGACTTAGGTCAGGGGCTTTTTTGTTGTGTCATCCACCAACCCACGTCAGAGCAGGACGGTACAGGACGAGAACAGCAGCGGAGCCGACCGCCGCCTGCGGCGGAAACAGGGAGGCGAGGCTGGGGCCGCGTTCTGATTTTTCAAGGCCCCGCCAAGGGGCTGCGGAAAAATCAGCAAACGCAACTCGTCAAGGCCGCGCACCTCAGCTACAGCTTCCGTAGGAATGTCTACCAAGAAAGCTCCGCCTGCCGGAGCACCGTTTGCAGAACCTCGGTTTATGCAGTACCGGACAGGAACAATGTAAGTCAGAGCCATTCGTAAAAAACAAAGGCAGGGTATCACCGTGGCGATGGTATCCTGCCTTTTTCGCATCTGGGATGGTCTTTCGGCTGGCGGTATGGTATACTCGGCTCAACAAATCGGAATTTACCTCTACTCAGACATACAAACTGTTGACAGTAAAACTCCTATATAGTATTATTTGATAAAATACTATATAGGAGTTTTTGTGTGAAAGTGAATGGCGGATTTCTTGTTACCAAAATAAAACAACTTGGAGATCGAATCTTTGAGAAGATTCTCAGCGAAAAGAATATTGATGCGTTTAACGGAGCCCAAGGGCGTATTCTTTATGTACTGTGGCAGGAAGATGGAATCTCAATCAGGTCACTCTCGATTAAATGTGGATTAGCGATAACTTCTCTTACTACGATGCTGGAAAGAATGGAAAATCAAGGGCTGATAAGACGTGTTCAGTCTGAAGCGGACAAAAGGAAAACACTCCTGTTTCTGACTGAAAAAGCACATGCCTTAAAGGACAAATACGATTCTGTATCTGATAAAATGGGCAGTATTTACTACAAAGGTTTTTCGGAGGAAGAAATTACCCAGTTTGAGGAATGCCTCGACCGTATCAGAAAGAATCTTGAGGAGTGGCAGAAATCATGAGTATTTGTATCAAAGATCAGATTCAGAACATGAATATCGTCATCGGATGTACAGTGGGGTGTGCATATTGCTATGCCCGCAATAATGTGAAACGCTGGCATATGATTGATGACTTTGCTGACCCTGAATTCTTTCCGGGTAAGCTCAAAATGATGGAAAAGAAACGTCCGCAGAACTTTCTTCTTACCGGCATGAGCGATCTTTCCGGCTGGAAGCCGGAATGGAGAGACGAGGTATTTGAAAAAATCCGTGAAAATCCACAGCATCAGTTCCTGTTCCTTACAAAGCGACCAGATCTGCTGGATTTTGATACAGATTTGGAAAACGCATGGTTTGGTGTTACGGTGACGAGAAAAGCAGAACTGTGGCGTATTGACGCACTACGGGAAAATGTCAGAGCAAAACACTATCATGTTACCTTCGAGCCGCTATTCGACAATCCAGGTTCAGTTGATCTTTCCGGGATCAACTGGATCGTTGTCGGCACCATGACTGGAGTTCAGAGCAGGAAGGTTCATACGGAGCCGGAGTGGGCATGGTCTCTGACAGATCAGGCGCATGTGCTTGACATTCCGGTATTTATGAAGGAAGATCTTGTCCCTATCATAGGGAATGAAAATATGATTCAGGAAATGCCGGATGAATTCAATAAAGTGTTGGAGGTACAGAGATCATGGCAGAAGTAATAAATGGAATCCTTATTAATGAGGCGGAAACAAAGAACATCATGACCAAGTCCAGTCTGCCTGTAGGCGGTTACTCGGTCAATCCATATGTAGGCTGTACACACGCCTGCAAGTATTGCTATGCTTCTTTTATGAAGCGCTTTACCGGACACAAGGAGGAATGGGGCACTTTCCTTGATGTGAACCATTTTCCTGAACCACAGTCAGAGTTCCCGGTTCAGAACAGAAAGCAGCCAAACCGGCACGGTCACCATCTTTCATGTGGGAGAGTTCCAATGCCACTACTCCACTGCACTTCGGACCTTCTGTACGCTGGGTTAAGGTATTACGTGCATCAAAAATATTATTAACCACTTTTCCTGTTTTCAAGCGCAGATATCCGGGACGTTCAGCCAGTGACCAGAGTGTATTATCAGGGTTATGATTCCACTGCCAGGTCAACCCTAATTTCTTACCCTTGAATTCATCGCTCACTACCAGTTCTGTCTTTTCATTATAGCCTTTCACCGGCTTCTCCATCACTTGAGGGACTTTTCCATTTTCATCTCCCAGCATCGGCCAGCCATCTTCCCAACGGCAGGGCATCAGTACAGGAACACGTCCTACTGCCTCATGATCCTGGAAAAGCATACCGTACCATTTACCATCTTCAGTATCAATGAAACATCCTTGTGCCACACCGTGATTGGGATATCCCATGTCATCAGAGAGAATTATTTTCATTTCATAGGGTCCGGCCACCTTATCAGAACGGAAGCAGAGCTGTGTGCGAATACCGCCTTCAGGCCACCAGATAAATGTCATGTAATACTTATTATTAAACTTATAGAAATGTACTCCTTCCAGCAATCCTTTAGGTTCTGCAGGAATCACTTCCACGTTCAGTCCTTCACGATTAATACCCGACAAGTCTTTATTAAACTCGATAATACGGATATGACGTGCTCCATAGGCCAGATAGATGCTGCCGTCATCATCAAACAACATGGAAGCATCATGTAAATACTCATCAATTACAAGCTTCTTTTCCCATTTACCGGCAGGATCTTTTGCTGTATAGATATATGATTTATTGCCTGTACCGAAGAATACATAGAAAAGGCCATCATGGTAGCGTAAAGAAGCCGCCCACTGCCCACGGCTATAAATGTTTCCTCCTTCCAGGTTATTTTTGGGACTTTCATTGATTTCATCAAATACATAGCTGATAATCTTCCAATTCACCATATCTTTGGAATGCATGATAGGCGCTCCGGGAGACATGTGAGCGGTGGTACTTATCATATAATAATCGCTGCCTACACGTATTACATCCACATCGGGTACATCAGCAAAGATTAAAGGGTTCGTAAATGTATCCACCTCTTTTTCAGCTTCTGTTTTCTTTTTTGTATTTGCACAACCTGTTATTACAAACAGTATTGTGCAAATCAACCATATGCATACTTTCTTCATTCGTCCTTGTTTTTTAACTATTGATTATTTCACTTCTTCAGATAAGGTTCCCCCTTCTTCCAGAAAACCTCCACATTGGTTATGAGCCACGTTTTACCATAGTCATTATTACCTTGATAAAACAGGTAAGTTCGTCCGTCAAGGTCAGTAAACAAATGAGGATGACCGGATTCACAAGAATTCCATTCACCCGGTTTGCCATTGGGCATGAAAGGCTTGTCAAACAAACGTTCCCAATGTATACCGTCTTTGCTGACAGCGACTCCTACCTGCTGAGGGGCATTGTTGTATGCTCCAGCATAAAACATGAAAAGTTTCCCATTTTTCTTCGCTATGGAAGCGCCTTCAATACATTCTCCTTCCCAAGTCAGTTCTGGATATAGTATTGCCTCATCTATTGCAAGTTTCCAGTCATCCCGACTGAAATCTGTATCTCCGGGCGCTACGGCAACTCCTTGCATCTGAATCTTAAAGTCCTTGTCACGTGTGGCAAAATACAAATAGTATTTACCTTTGAACTCGCAAACCTCCGCATCAATGGCACGCCCGCAATTCCAGTCTCCATCAGGACGAAAAATAGGATTGGTCGGATTTCGCTTAAAGTTAATCCCATCTTCAGATACGGCATGACAAATGGCATCTTTCGCTCCATTCCCATAAGTCTGATAAAACAGATTCACTTTCCCATCCTTGACCAAGGCTCCGGGAGCACATAACCCATTCTTTTCATAGTCCTCTCCAGGTACCGGAGTGATCTCCCCGACCTTATTCCAGCGAATAAGATCATGACTTTCAGCAATGCCTATATTCCAACCGGAAGCAGGATTATCTTTATAAGGAGGAATTGAATAATACATCAGATATCTCCCTTTAAAGTTGACAACATGGGGATCTTTACTGAAAGGGATGCCTATCCGAGTAGTATCCCCAAACATCATTTGTGCCTGTAGCAGGACAGGAACCGCAAGTAACAGAAATAATAAAATGCTTTTTCTCATACGTATAAAGATTTTCAATGAATCTATTTCAAAAAAAAATATATTTATTCTATCGGGCAATTTTCAAGAAAACTTTCTTTTTTATTTTACCTAAAAATTGCTTTCCAAAAGACAAACTTATAAAAACTTATCTGGTTGACATCGCAAATGTATGCAGGTTTTTAGCTAAACAATTAACACTTTAGAGTCAAAAAATAGCACTTTCCTATCCTTTCGCCCTTTTTCATCTATTTACTTATCAATATTATCTATTATTTTAAAAACTCTATTCTGTCCTTTTTAGCTTTTTTCTTTCATAATTCGTTATGTCCAGAATTTCAGCACATTAAATCCATTCAATTCATAAAATATCTGGCTTAATTTCTATAGATTTGCGTAACAAAAAAACTTATATCTATGAAGTACATCACATTTATACTGCTGTTCTCAGTACTTTATCTTGAGAATGCTGTTTCGCAACAGACCACTTACTACTTCAAGCATTATAACATTAATTCTAAGTTATCTCAAAATACGATTATGAGTATTTTTCAGGATAGCAAAGGTTTTATCTGGCTGGGAACTAAGAACGGATTAAACCGGTTCGACGGGTATGACTTCAAAATCTACCAGAGAGGCAGTTCGCCCAAAGATCTAAAGAACAGTATGATCTACTCCATTGCCGAAGACTCAGATCAGACTCTTTGGATTGCTACTGATAAAGGGATCTTCCTTTATAATCCCTTCACAGAGAATTTCTCCGGTTTCAAGGTCAAAACGGAAAATCAGGAAGGAATAGAAGGCAGTGTCAGTAAAATCATTATCGATAAAGAAAACAACAGGGCATGGATTCTAGCAGGACCGGATTTATTCCTCTATCAGATAAAAGAAAACAAACTATACAGGATAAGTGATAAGTTCAGAACACATCATGCGCATAATCCCTCTGCACTATACATCAACAATGAGGGACTGGCATATATCGGTTTCCCAAGAACCGGCGTTTTCAGCTATAATGCCGAAACAGAGAAGATTACCTTTATTCATAAAAATAATAATACCCCGACTGTCATCAGTGATTACAAGAATGACTCTCTCCTTTTAGGTACCATGAACAACGGTCTTTATGTTATAGATAAAACGACAGGTATCTCAAGAAAAGTAGATGTCAACGAAAACATCGATCCGAAGATCATAGATTCGAACCTATTTGTAAGGGACATTAAACAGATAACCGAATCAGAATACTGGATTGGTACGGAAAGCGGTATATACATCCTGAAAGGTGACATAACACAGCACATCGCCCATGAAGAATTTAACGACCAGTCACTTTCGGACAATGCCATATATTCTATTTTCAAGGATAGAGAAGGCGGAATATGGATAGGCAGCTATTTCGGCGGCATAGATTATATTCCACCGCATTATTCTTATTTTGAGAATTTTTATCCCATAGCGTATAAAAATTCTGTTAGTGGCAAGCGGGTCAGGGAGTTTGTCAGCGATGAACGCGGCAATTTATGGATAGCTACGGAAGATAACGGATTGAACTATTATGACGTAAGTAACGGTACTTTCACTCACATATCCCCCCAAAGCAAACCATTGAGCATTTCTTTCACAAATATTCAGTGTCTGAATCTGTCACAGGATAAACTATGGATCGGTACTTTCAGTAAAGGAATCGATGTATTGGACTTGAAAACCAAACAACACAAACACTACGAAAAAAGCGATCAACCCAATTCTATTGACAATAATGATATATTTGCCATCTATACTGATAAGAGGAATACAGTATGGATATGCTCAAGTAGTGGTATATACACTTATATACCAGAGATTGACGGTTTTAAGATATTTGAAGGAATCAGAGGAACATTTATCAGCGATATATTAGAAGACAAGAACGGACACATCTGGTTTACGACTTACAACAGAGGAGCAATCAGATATAATCCTAAAGACGGAAAGATTAAAGAATTCCGATACGATGAAGAGAATCCATACAGCCTCTGTTACGACCGTGTCACTTGCATCTTCGAGGACAGCAAACAACATTTGTGGTTTGGTTCTGAGGATGGCGGTTTCTGCCGATACGATGATACCACCGAAAGCTTTACCCGCGTTACAACTCAACATGGACTACCCAGCAACGTTATTTATACGATTCTGGAGGATGACAATCATCACCTCTGGCTAAGTACCAATAACGGATTGGTAGATTTTAATCCGCAAACAATGACAGTAGAAGCCCTCTATAATCTGACTAATGGGCTACAAAGCAAACAGTTTAACTATAACTCAGGAATCAAAACTCAGGATGGTACACTCTATTTTGGAAGTATAAACGGATTCGTTGCATTCAACCCCAAAAATTTTCGGCCTAACAAGAATAAATATTCTGTTGTTCTGACCGGTTTTTATGTTTTCAATAAGGAAGTCAAGGTGGACAGTATTCACCGAATTATGGATAAAGCAATGCCCTACGCAAAAGCTATCCGACTTAACTATGACCAAGCCACTTTCAGTTTCAGTTTCTCCTCATTAAACTATTCGACCGAAAGGAACGAAAAATACGCTTACAAACTGGAAGGAGTTGATCCTAAATGGATTTATATAGATAACATTAGCCGGATATCCTACAACAGTATACCACCGGGCAATTATACTTTCCGTATCAAATATTCCAAGGACGGCCATCAATGGAACAAAGAAGAAACTCAAATCAAGATTAACATAATCCCTCCATTATGGCAAACATCTTGGGCTTATGCATTATATATCTTCATTATAAGCTGTATCCTTTTCGTCATTCTGCGATTGTATACCAATAGAAAGAAGAAGCAGGTAGAAGAAAAGATGGCACACCAGGAACAAATGAGAAAAGAAGAAATTTATAAGGCAAAGATAGACTTCTTTACGAACATCGCACATGAGATACGTACGCCGATTACGCTGATAAAGGCACCACTCGACTATATTTTGAACTCCCGACTTAACGAGCAGGAAGTAAAAGAGAACTTGACAACGATGGAAAGAAATACAGACCGGCTATTGGTTTTGGTTAACCAATTGCTCGATTTCCGGAAAATCGAATCAAAAGTATTCACTTTATCACTAAAAGTGAAAAGCATAAATAGCATAGTGATTAATACCTATAATCGCTTTATGCCGGCTGCCAGACAAAGGCATCTGGACATGACGCTAGAGTGTCCCGAACAGAACATTGTTGCCTCTGTCGATGAAGAGGCTATCACAAAAGTGTGCAGTAACCTCTTTAATAATGCCATCAAATATTCTGCCTCCTACATCAAAATCATACTCTCGGTCGATGAAGAAACAAGCAGTTTCCGGATAACAGTGAAAAACGATGGAAAACCGATTCCGGAAGACATGAGAGAAAGCATTTTTGAAGCCTTCTTCCAGATAAGAGATGCCAGTCAACCTGCACAACCGGGTTCTGGAATCGGGCTCACACTAGCAACTTCACTGGTGCAACTACACAATGGAATGCTATACCTTGACGCAGAGGCAGAAGATACTTCATTCGTGGTACAAATACCCACTAACATTTCTACCGATACACAGATCATCGATACCACCCCATCGATAGAAGAGAATATCAAAGCAGAAGATGATGAATTATTTCTGATGTCAAAGACCTCATCCGCTACTAAAGGAACCGTACTCATCGTGGAGGACAATGAAGAATTACAAACATTCCTTACTAACCAATTGAGCAAATATTACCAGGTATTCAAAGCGGGAAATGGAATAGAAGCTTTGGAAATATTGAAGACTGAAATCATCAGCCTCATCATTTCAGACGTTATGATGCCCCTGATGGATGGTTTGGAGTTTTGCAAGATAATTAAAACAGATCTGGAAACATGCCACATACCATTCATTATGCTAACAGCCAAAACAACCTTGGACAATAAGATTGAAGGATTGAAAACCGGAGCCGATGCCTATATCGAGAAACCGTTTGCCATGCCATACCTATTGGTACAAATAGAAAACTTACTGGAAAGTAGAATAAGGCTCAGACAGAATTTTGCCAATAGCCCCTACATTGCTACCAGCACCATGGCACAGAACAAAGCCGATGAAGATTTCCTGAATAAAATGACGGACATCATCAAACAGAATATAGAAAATGAGAATTTCAATGTAGATAACTTGGCTGAAGAAATGTGCATGAGCCGCACCAGCCTGCATAGAAAAGTCAAAGGAATGACAGATATGACTCCCGGTGACTTTATACGTATAATACGATTGAAAAGAGCAGCAGAATTATTATCAGAAGGCAATTATCAGGTCAGCGAAATATGTATGCTTATAGGGATCCGTTCTCTATCTTACTTCTCTAAAATTTTCCAAAAACAATTCGGAATATTACCAAAGGATTTCATAAAAAGTCGTGGAGCCCTCCCGCCACAATAAAAGTGAAAAAAAAAACGCTATTTATAAACTTAAATATTGGGCGAGCTTGTCATAGCTTATGTCTAAGTATGGTTCTATTTAAGCTTTTTAGACAGCTCGTCCAATATTTTTCGTTTAAAAGGAGCTTAATGAGCTATTATCACTTCATCTTGAAGATGAAGTCACACGAACATGCATCTCCACTTGTTTGAGGTTAGGATTTACCTCCTCGTAGGGTGCCATATCAATGACAGGTGAGCCATCGAAACGGAAGTGAACGGGGCACACACTGGTATGGCGTGGCCGATGACCACTGTGATAGACATTATACAAATTCCCGTACTCATCCTTAACAAATGAATTGTGTCCAGGTCCAACCTGAGAAACCGGTGAACCGTTGTTCATCCAGGAACGTGGCGAATTGCTCCAAGATGCCGGATCCAGCAGGTTGCTACCTTTGCGGGCAGTGAGCATACCTACCTCATAATTGCCTCCGGTAACACCTCCACCGGAATATACCATATAAATAGTGTCGTCTTTACTTTCCAGTACAAAAGGACCTTCGGCAAGCTGCAAGGGCCTAATGCAGAACGACCAACTATAGGCTTCCGAACCGATGACAAATGGAGCGCTTGTCAACTTCCAGGGTTCTTTCGGGTCAACTGTGGCAATACATAGTACAGGTCCTGGATCTACATCCTTTCCTTTTACGAAAAACTTCTTCCGGTCTGACCAGCAAACATAAGACTTTCCACCATCCTCAAAATAGGTCATATCCAGTGATAACCCGCCTGTGTTTCCATCAGTATAGATAGGGTTTCCATCAGATTTCACCACGCGGATAGGAGCGCTCCAGTCTTCCGGTTTCATCGGGTTACCGTTTTCCTTCAGCTGCATCATATAAGCCTGAACACCTTTGTCTCCTTTGATGATAGCAAACAACATATAAAGACGAGAGCCAATGACATGCAGTTCCGGTGCCCAGTGAGGTCCTTCCCCTTGGATCAGCACAGTTTCTTGCCAACGGTGGTTGGCATCCGTCAGACCGTCTAAAGTTTCCGAGCAGCGGATAGGGATACGGTTCCACTCTACATCGTAAGTAGACACCAGGTAATATTTACCTTGATAGTACAGGATATTTGGGTCGGCACGATTCGACATCGATATCGGATAGTTGAATGAATATTGGAATATCTTTCCACGGATAGTATAGACGCCAGGAGTTGCCGAAGCAAGACATTTCAAGTCCTCTTCATTCCATATCACCCGTTTCTCCGCCCGGCTTCCGTCATTATAGAGCAAGGTTGCCCGCTTTTTCCGAATATCAGAAACAATGGAAGGAGAAGCCGGAACGGATATTTCCAGTGGTAAGACATCTACATTGGCAATCCTTCCCAGTTTGTTTTTCAGATATTTACCTTCTTCTGCGGTTAGTACAAGTGAATTACCGAAACAGGCGTTACGAAAGTTGTACCAGTCGCCAGTAATATTTTCCTGCACTCCATCCAGCCGGGAAGCCACTTTTACCGGAGAGAAATGGAGAAAGTCTGCTGTATGACTTTGAAAGACTTTCCCTTTTATCATCCAACGTATGCGATATTTTCCCACTGCCTCATCAAATTCACAGGAAATCGCCTCTAATGCCTCACTGGCTGGCAAGTGACACAATTGCTCCGGTTCGTAATGTACCAGGTCCCGGCTCTTGATAAAGAGGAAAGAACCGGTAGCTGAAGGATCGGACATACCGTTCTTATCGGTACGGAGTGCTATCACACCAAATCCTCCCTCTGCCATTCGGAACAAATAGGGAGCCTTAAGGGTCTTCATCACCCCTGGTATCTTCTGTTCCTCCGAAAGTCCGGGTTCATTATCTACCTTACGAAGAGCCATAACACAGGCATCGTTGTTCAATGCCACGTAATGCCGCCCATCCTCACTGTAGCCCAAATGAAGTGCGTTACCCAACTTTGGAGGTATCTCCGTACGTGTATAGCAAACCACCCGGGGTACTTCTTTGACGTTTACCCGCTCACCTTTTTCTTGCGCCACCATTCCTTCCGAAAGAGCTATGGAAAGAAACAGGAAAGATGAAATAAAATACAGTTTTTTCATATGTAAATAATTTATGCTCTCTACTTATAGAGAACTCATTTAAAAATTAATAAATTGATTTCAGACACCTTCCTGTCTCTTTCACATACTTATCCTATTACCATTCAATAGCCTGATCTTCATCCGGAATCTGAGTATTGATTCTACGTTCAAGTGTCAAACTACCTTTTACCTTATATGGAATTTCGACTCCAGGTGCAGAAGTATAGTCAACAAAATCATATTCAATGTCAAATGTCACATAACGATGTAGCAAATATGGTTTCTCATCATCCATCTTTTCTGTGATAGAATAGAAAAACGCTTCTTTGGATGGCTTAAACTTAATTTTTTCATTAGCCGCATACAACTTCAGACTTTTATCATTACCTGTTCCAAATTCGAAATACACTTTATAGGCAGCACGATCAATCAGGTCTTCTTCTACCAATCCGGCATAGAAAAATACCCTATTGTCATCTACGACATAAGCTGTACGATTACTTTTCACCATAGCATCTTTAATGTCATAGGTACCATCAGCTTTCTTTATGAACACCTGCATCGTAGTAGTACTGTAATTACCGGAATAATCATTGAAAGGCAATACACGTAATAATGCTTTTGCAAAATTCTTACGAGGGTTCTTATCATAATTGTATGATGGACTATCCACAATTGTCAAAGGTAGTACCCATTTATTTACCAAATCTATACCACCCAATGAAAAATCGATATCAGCAGTAACGGTATTCACTCCTTTAGGAATATTCACCACCTCCGGAAAACTATAGCTACTTTTCTGTAACTCTTTGAAGTAAAGATCTTCGCGTCCGAAACGTGCATCATTCAAGACCTTCAATGTATCCGAATCTACTGCAATATGAACTTCACGATTAGCTACATTGTCTGTATTACCACTAACAATTATCGGCAATTTATAAGTCACTTTCCCGTTCTCTTTGTATCTAACATAAATATCAGTTACCCCATTAGCACCTATAGGTGCTTTAAATGAAATATATTGTTGATACAGTTCATCTGTCCACTCGTCGTTACAAGAAGTTCCCAGTAAAACAGCAGCAAGCATCACAATACAAATATATATTTTCTTCATAATGTATCTCTTATTTAAAAATTTATTCATTATATGTCCAGCCAGGGTTCTGTACCAGCTTCTTGTTACGTTTCAACTCCTGATGACTGATAGGCCAGAAGTACATTTTGCGTGAGAAGTTGGTAGGTAATGAAGCCACCTCTACCGGTATATGGAACAATTCTCTTTGGTCGACAGTCAACAGTGTGTTACAGCCATAAATAGGCAATGACTCTTCTATCTCCGCATCTTTCCAACGACGCAAGTCGTAATAGCGTTGTCCCTCACCCATTAATTCGATCTGGCGTTCACGCTTGATATTGGCTCGCATTGCCTCTTTGCTTCCATAGTCCTTGAAATCAGGAAGTCCTGCACGACAACGAACCGGACGAGTACCTCTCTTCATTTCATCAATATCGCGTTTTATAGCATAGCTCTTAGCACCATCCCAAGAGGGTATATTATAAGTTCCGTCTACTTCATTCAAAGCCTCGGCATACATCAACAGAATGTCCGCATAGCGAATTGCCGGATCCACCTTCTTCTGTATATATTGTGTAACTAATGGGTCATTCCCCCAATGGCAATCATTAGGATGGACAAACTTCTTCACACCAATACCTGTACGTAGCCAATAAGATGTATTAGTATAACCATTACCAGAACCACGATAATAGAATACTTGCAAATTCTTTTCATGTTGCTGGGATCTGTTCAGGAAGTACCAAGTAGAACCATTAAAAGCAACCGATGCATAAAAACGAGGCTCACGTTGTACATACTGTTTGGAAACTCCTTCTTCATGTACATCCAACTCCGGATATTTTTTTTGTGCTTCCTCCTCCCTAGTTACAAAGCCTTCTGCGCGCTTACTACCATTTCCACGACCTATCTCCATATCCTTACCCGGACAATCTGTACCATCGTTCATATAGTAAGCATCACATTGTTTCTGCGTAATACCGTGTGTATTGAACCCGTTACCAAGAGGTGGCAACTGATATAACACCATCTGCGATACGCTTTCTTCTTTGAGGTTTTGTCCACGGGTAAAAATCAATTCCGGATTATCGGAAGCAGCCAGAGAACCATTGAAAATGGCACGATAAGATTCAAACGGATCAATATCTTTCCAGCCATTCGGCCACAGGTTATTAGAGAAATCACCGTCATCTGGTGGAGTAATCGTCGCAGGGAACCCTGACATTGCACTTTCCGGTCGACGCACTCCTGCATGATACAAATCATATTGACCCAATTCCATCACATCGCGGGCAGCAGCTGCTGCAATAGCCCACTTCTTATCATCATATTCCTGCGCAATCAAATGTTTGCCATCCCAATTCACCATATCAGCAAACTTTTCCTGATCACCCGGGCGCGGATTGTTGATGGGACTGGCAGCGTATAGCAATGCCTTAGCACGAGTGGCCAGTGCTGCGCCACGTGTTGGGCGTGCAATATACAAGGCACTTCGTGATAACGGAAGATCCTTAGCTGCCAATAACATTTCATTACTAATATACTCTACACATTCATCATACGAATTACGGGGAATCCCCAGCTCATCATATTCTTTCGTATAATCAATTCCCTCATCCGGAACCAAAGGTACAGGCCCATATTTACGTAACAGTAACCAATAGAAATAAGCTCGTACAAAGCGGGCCTGAGCTTTATAATCAGCACGTTCTTCAGGTGTCATCTGTTCATTCATATCAATATTCAAAATAAAGATAGAGGCTTGGCGAATGCCTTTATAAGCATCAATCCAACTACCTTGCAGGAAATTCTCATCATAGTCACCGTTCTTCAATCGCTTGTAACGGTCATCGGTATCACCATAATACATGTCATCTGCAAAACAAAACGGATTATATTTCTTACTGGACACATCAGTATTATTGATAGTCAGATAATAGTATGCATTTGCCAGCCACTGCTCCGAATAGTCTCTGTCCGTAAAGACTTCTTCAATCGTCATTCGGTCTTCAAAATAATGGTCAGCGTCCAAGACATCCGCACAAGAGGCCAGTACAAAGGCCAATACACAAAGAGCGGACATTAAAGTATATTTCTTTTTCATATATGCGATTTTAATTTATAAGTTAACAGATAATCCTAAAGAGAATGCTTTAGTCAACGGATATTGCGTACCGGTTGAACTCGCTAATTCCGGATCCCACCATTTGAACTTTGAGAAAGTCAGCAAGTTGGTACCTCTAAAATAAATACGAATATTGTTGAAGTGAATCTTATTAACAATCTCCTTGGGCAAAGTATAACCGAGTTCTACCGTTTTCAGACGCAAATAAGAACCATCACGTAGCCAATATGTAGAATGGCGGTAGTTATTATCATTCCCTCCAAAACTCAAACGTGGATAAGAAGCATTCGGATTCTCAGTAGCCGGATCACCTGAAATATCAGCAGAAACCCAACGATCAGAAGAAGCTACCTGAGAGAGAATATTACCCCATTCACCTTGGCTGAAAGCATATACTGTAGCGCCTTCTACAAAGAATGAAGATTTACCTGTACCCTGGAAATGTACATTCACATCCAGGCCTTTCCAATTAGCGGAAATACCGAAACCATACATTAGATTAGGACGGGTAGTCGCACCAATAGGTACTTCATCATTTGCATCAATGATACCATCACCATTAACGTCCTTGTACTTGATATCACCTGGTTGCACTGTACCGAAAGTCTGTGTCGGACTATTACGGATATCATCATAATCCTTGAACAAGCCTAAAGACACCAGACCTCTTGCCTGATTCACACGATATCCTTTCTCCATTTTATATGGATAAACATGATATTCTTCATCTTTCTCCTGAATTGTATTCTTACTATAGGTAAAGTTACCACGAACAGTTAAAAAAACTTTATTCAATCTATGCTTGAAAGCAAAATGACCGTCAAAGCCTTCAGAAAGAACGGCACCTACGTTGGCATGAGGCCATGCAGTGATTCCTGCCATGTAAGGTAAGAATTTACGTTCCAACCATATCCCATCACGTTGCTCGTGGAAGTAGTCAATACTGGCTGTGAACTTATCGTTGAACAATGCCATATCTACTCCCAAGTCATGTTTGGTAGCAATTTCCCAAGTAGCATCATTAGAAGCCAGCACTGTATAGAGTTTGCTGGTATATGCTTTATCATAGTTAAAATCCGCCCATTGATATCCTTCTTTGGAATCACCAATAGTATAAAGATACGGGAAACGGAATTCATTATTACCGATCTTCAGGACATCATTCCCCACTTTACCATAAGAATAACGTACTTTGAACATACTCAACCAAGGCAGATTCTTCTTGATAATAGGCTCTTCAGCAATATTCCACGCAACAGACGCAGCTGGAAAGAAACCAAAGCGATGTCCGTCAGCGAAATTTTCCGATCCATTATAACCGAAGTTGAAATCAACGAAGTAACGATAGTTCCAGTTATAGTTAACACGTCCGGATAGTCCCAAATGCCGACGGGCAATACCATTCTTCAAATCGTCTCCAACATTCACAGTAAATACTCTTGAATCCTGATTCAGTTTCACGATTCCACCCACATGATGCCCCTTGAATGTACGTTCGTAATGCAATTCAGCCTCAAAAACTTCTTTACGGTTACCTTCCGCACTACTTTTTTGGAACATGGGTGATTCCGGAGAAATACGATCGAATACCAGATTACCATTGTCATCACGTCTGCGTTGTACTCTCCACTGTTCCGGCCACTTTATGCGTTCGATATTATTCTTATTCCAAGTATCAAAACCAAAACGGGCTACAAATCTTAAACCTTTCGTAAGGAAATCCAGATTCTGCTCCAGTGTAATATTGGTCTGAATGGTGTTTTCCCAAAATTCTTTATAACCGGTCTGTGTGGCAAGTACCCATGGATTCGCTTGAATACCGGTTCCATAAGCAGGAACATAGCCATTGGAATACATCACAGGAATATTAATAGGACTCTGATACATTAAAGACTGCCATGCATCACTCGAGAAACCTGATTCATTATATTTCTTCAAAGAACCGGATACACCGACTTTTAGCAAAGTCTTGCGGGTTATATCAATATCCGTATTCAAACGGTAGTTCCATGTATTGGCGTTACAGTTGGTATCATACTCTTTCTTCAAAGTATCATCTGTCTTGAACATACCGCCTTCCTGTACATAACTCATAGAAATAAAGTAGCGTGCAGTAGAACCACCACCATTCATGTTTAAATTCGCACGATAAGTCATAGCACCGTCTTTCATCAAGACATCCATCCAGTCCACATTAGGATATAGGTCAGGATCAAGTCCTAAACGTAAGATTTCCAACTCCGTATCATCATAAATAGGTTGTAGATTACGGGTAGTACGGGCTTCATTCATCATATTCGCATACGTATATCCGTCGGCAAAACTCGGAGTGAGTGTACGGGCATTGTAAGAGGTCTCTACTTTTGCATCGATATTAATCTTACCGCCTTTACCATGTTTGGTGGTTATTAATACAACACCGTTTGCACCACGGCTACCATAAATAGCGGTTGCTGAAGCATCTTTCAATACTGAAAACGTTTCAATATCTTCAATGTTGACATCATCCATATCGCGCTCAAAACCATCTACCAATACCAAAGCAGAAGTGCTGGCACCAAACGTAGAAATACCACGGATCCAGAATTCGGATGTATTTTTACCTGGCTGTCCGGTAGTCTGCATTGCCATCACACCAGCCACATTACCTGCTAATGCATTTGTCAAGTTACCGGTAGAGGTCTGTTGCAACGACTGTACGTTCACTGTAGTGATGGCACCGGTTACAGTCAACTTCTTCTGTGCACCCGTACCTGTAATAACAACTTCATCCAGAACATTGTCCGATGCTTCTTTCATTACTACATTAGCTACATTCTGCTCTTTAATCAATACCTCTTCTTTATCAAAACCTATATAAGAGAAGACCAAACGGTGGTAAGGCTCCACTTTGATTTTATATCTACCATTAACATCGGTAATTGTACCTAAACCAGGCATATCTTTTACAGCTACATTCACACCGATCAGTGGTTCCTTGTTCGAGTCCGTTACTATGCCTGTTACTTCTATAGTATTCTGCGCATAGACTCCTATCGAGAAAACAAATAGCAAGGCTATCGTTATTATAAAGTTTTTCATATTATCTACATTAATCTGAACAAAATTATTTTCCTTCTTCCGGTTCTTCTTCCAACTCTTCCAAAGCGATCTTACGCAAAAGATTGTTTCCGGTCTCTCCAATATAGAAAACATCATTTTTCTCATCGTAAGCCAATGAAACCGGTTTATTGAAACGGGCATCCGCACGGATAGCTCCATTAATATATCCTTCCGGCTTTCCATCTACACTCGTACTACCACGCCCGGCAAAAGTGGTTACAATACCTTCCGGAGTCAGAACACGGATTGCATGGTTATCTCTATCGCAGAAATAGAAGTCATATTGATCCTCTTTACCTTCAGCTACATAAGCCTGATTTTTCACAAATATTCCCTGATAAGGAGAAGACAAACGGGCACTCGCACCTACCCCATCCAGCCAACCAGCCTGCGAAACTCCACCACAAATCAAATAAGGCGTACCGAAGGTTTTTGATTCCCAATTATAATTCATACGCATGATATAGTGTTGGTTCTTCACAACCAGATAAGCATAATTGCCACTTGGATGCATCGTAATATTGAACTCCCAGTTACTATCTTGAATCGTACAAATAAACTCACGGTTCAAGGTGGAGGCCTCTACACCTGCTCCATAGGTAAGAAAATCATAACGATATAAATTTCCCCGGCTGAAGTTATTGTAATACAGTTCCTGATTAACAGGGTGTAATGCAGCTCCGTTACATTGTTTACCGATGGCTAATACCTGCACATCTTTTTGGAAATTGTTTTCACGGGTAACAAAAACAGTACTTGCAAAATTCTCGTCCCTGTCATTCGGGCCACCACCATCATTGGCTATAACCATCGTATCGCCTTTGGCAGTCCATGCAATCGTACGCATACGTGTAAGAGTAGTACCAGTATTAGTTAAGCCCGTACTGATTCTCTTATTCTCCAAATCAATAATACGCATCGGTTGTCCATCTTGTGCCAGATACAATATCTTATTATCACTGTTGGGATCAAAAGAAAGCCAGGTAGGATTTAATAGTCCATGATTCTTTTCAAAAGACTCAGCAAAAGTACCATCAGCGACATCATAATTTCCACGCTCATCCTTATGACCATATACAGTAGTCACTACTTTCTGCCGTTCATAAATAAATTTCTCTTTAGCAAAAGCTTTTGACTCTCGTATGGATACTTCTACTGTACCTTCATAGCATTTGTTAGGCGTCACACAGTAAAGACTCGTCCCTTTAGCGCTGATAACAATCGCATCTTTCCCACCTACTTTTACTGAAATAAGTTTGGGATCCGTACCAAAATTACTACCATAAATAATCATTTGCATCTGCCCACCACCTTTTTTAGGAGTGAAATCCTTAATTTCTATCGGCTTACTTGCGTCATAAGGAGCAGTTACCCCATCGTCCTCATTAGAACTACAAGAGCAGAAAATCAAGGACAGCAGCAAAAACAATTGCACAATGTTTTTCTTTTTTCTAACTTGTCTCATTTTTTTAAGATTTAAAGTTTCACATAAATTTGAATTATAGTTAATCAACCTGATAATTCTTATTTCAAATTATTTTTTTAAGATGGCTCAGCATAGTAAATCTTCCTCGTATCATTGTTTTATTCTGTAAAAAATGAGGCTGTGCCGCCGATATCACACATTTCTGACACAACCTCATTATATCAAAACTATCCCTACAATCTCTTATTACCTATTCAATCATCATCTTGACCAATACCAAACCTTATTCAAATTGCACTTCTAAACAAGTAATATTATCAAGTAGAAACACACTTTTGAAAACGGTCAACCGCTATAAATCTATAGCCTTGTTTTCGTTAGTTCTGACGCAAAAATAGGAGATGCACCATAGCATCTGATAATATTATTCGACCAGATATTAGCATTTATCACCCAAAATTGAGATTCATATATCAGATAGAAGAATAATGTTATTTTCTGGCAAATTACTCGCAAAAGGATGCCATTCCAATAGGATTAAAACGTAGCAGACACCATATTTTGCCGACAACGTCATTATAAATCCTATCATATTAACACCAATATAGGATTCGGATAAAGTATTGATATATTGCAGTATTTTGAAAGAATATAAAAATCCGGATATTGATAAGTTATGCTAATCACTTGGGGACCAGCGAAAAGTATCAGAAAAAAGGAAGTAACAGTACGCTTACTGGTAATTAAAATGCCATAAATACACACATCTATTTTTTCATTTGATCTTTTACATCGACACACAAAAGATAAAACGGGTTCCTTGGGTATATTCTTTATCTATAATCAGAAAACCGCCCAATCTTTCTGCAACGATACGGCAAATAGATAAACCTAGTCCCGCTCCCTGACTAAAGTTATCCAGCTTAACGAAACGTTCAAACACATGTTCTTGCTCGTCAATGGGAATACCTATTCCGGTATCCGTAACCGTAAAAATCAATTGATTCGTTTCTTTCCTTGTCTCATAAGCCAATGTGACAGAACCTTCATGGGTGAATTTCGACGCATTATTCAGCAAGTTATCAAGCACCTGCACTATATAGTTATAATTACTATTTATGATCAATTCATCACAGGTCGGTTTAAAAATAAGTTTTATGCCAGGAGAAAACAATGTTCCTGCTGCATCTATTGAGGCTTGGCAACAAGCATTGACATCAACTGCATTGTGCTTAATTTCAACCTCACTATCAAGGATAGAAATATCAAGAATATCACCTACTAGCTTTAACAGTAGTTTACTGTTACTTTCTATCAATGCCACATATTGCCCGATATCTTCTTTATCATCAAGCATGTCAACCAATACTCCGGAGAATCCGACAATGGAATTCAAGGGAGTACGAATTTCATGGGACATATTCTGAATAAACATTGTTTTCAGCCAATTGCTCTGTTCTGCAATCTCCTTGGCCTTATGCAGTTCTTCCTTAGCTTCAATCAATATACGATTCTTTTCATCCAACTTATCCCTTGATCTCTCTAATTGGGCATTGAGTTTTCTCTGTTGCCACAAGAAAACAACAACAATACACAGAATTCCGATGACAGAGAAAAGAATAATGCGGGTATTTTGAAGTTGCTTCTTTTGAGAAATCTTTTCCAACCGTCCCTTTTCAGCAGTAAGTTGTTGCAGATTCAGCATAGTAGCAAATTCACCGGTAGCAACCTCCTCATTTCTTTCTTTCTCCTTCTTTTGTTCCAAGAGAAAATCACGGTATAATCTGGCAGCCTCTTCCTTACGGTTCATATCCCAAAGAATATCCGCCTTTGTTTTTCTCAGCTGCATCAAGGTGGCTAAATTATTTTTCTTCTTTAACTCAGTTTCCCGCTCGTCCAGTACGCTAATAGCTTCCTGATAATTACCGACTTTCCAGTTATAATCAATTTCCACATCATATAAATAATGTATATGGCGTTTCAGTGAAGGCTCATTTGCATACATTTGTCTACACTTCTCTAACGCCTGGCGGGCAGCCACCGTATCACCCTGCGCAAGATAAAGTGATACATAAACCAAGTTTGCCGTCACTTCATGATAGGGAGACTTAGCTACCTTAAGTGCTTGTTTAAGTAGTTCGGGAGCTTTTTCTTCTTCATCCAGATCAATGTATATTTTTGCAGCATCACTGTACTGACAGGATATATTATATCTTACGACATCGGTATTCTCAAAAATATCTATCTCTTTAAGCATAAATTCCTGAGATTTTTTCATCAAACCTTTCGCTGCATAGACATTGGCCAATGCATAATAACATTCAGCAATACTTTCTTGCTTTCCTTCCTTTTTTGCCTCCTGCAGCATCTTTTCTGCTTCGAGAAGAGCAATATTATATTCTCCCTGTATGATATAATAATTAACCAGTCTGGCAGCCCATGCCCAGTAGTAAAGTTCAGCGTTCCCAACACTTCGGGCAAATCTCTTTAAGCGATTGACTCCAGCTATGACACTATCAGTACGATTCTCACCTTGACCATAATAATAATAGTCTAACTTAGCCCCCAGTGCTATTTTAGACATTACTGTATCATTGCATCTGATTGCCATATCCAGCAGTGTATCCGATGCCGTCAACACTATGGGATCAGTCGGATCACTAAAATGCTGTTTGTAATAAGCATGCATGTTTTTGATATGAGTGGAATCCACCGTTTGGGCAAAGACAGTTCCTAAAACCAATTGCAGAAAAACACAGGCAAGAATCGTTTTTTTCATCATAAGCTATTTGTCTGTTGTATATTATAGGATGATAAAGATATATTTTATACATGAAATAAGATATCACCCTATCCAGCAAAGCATAGGATTTGAGGATTTTTATCTTTTTATTGCATATGATAAGCATTTTTTAGACATAAAAAGCGAGTTAGCGGATTATGATTCATTTTCATAATATCTATAAACAAGCTGTATTAATAAAAACTCCGCTTATTATCAATAATTTACAATTGACAATAAGCGGAGTTTCTATTATACCAAACGAATAAATTATTTCTGTGTCACTCCTTTCCAGTCATCTGTACGGAAAGGCGAAGCTGGAAGACCTGCACCATTATACAAATTACAAACCGGATTATCGGCCCATGCATAGCGAACAGCAACGGGATATGATACTTCCGGAGAACTTACCACAATCTTATCGCCTTGTATTTCTGCTTTTGCCCAGTGGAATTTGTGATCGCGTCCGGCAATAGAAAAACCTTGCAATGTTTTTCCATCACCACTCTTTAAGCCACCTTCAGTATGGTCAAAGGAAAGGATAATCTTATCTCCATCTATCTCATAGGAGTGGTACATAGGACCTGAATAAGGTATTCGCTCTCCGTATGTCTTAGCACGGGCTATCAATGCCAAACGATGACCAACTGCCTGTTTATCTTTGGGATGAATATCATTTGCTTCACCTTTATCTATGACTACGGCCATACCCGTATTTGCCACAGATAATGTGCGGGTTTGCGCTTCGCGAAGTTCCGCCCAATCAGAATCAACCGGCTCCGGAGATACAGGTTTAAAATTGGCTAACTGTACAAAGTAGAACGGAAAATCCTTGCCCCAATCTTTACGCCAGTTTTCAATGACTAACGGGAAAAGTTCACGGTATTGGTAAGCACGTGAAGCGTTGTTTTCTCCTTGATACCAGATAGCGCCACGAATACCGTAAGGCACCAGTGGATGAATCATAGCATTATACAAAGATGTCGGTAGATTAGGATTTTCGGACATGTCTTTTGGAGGCATTCCCTCTTTACGGGCATCAGCCGCCACTTGGTATTTCCACTCCCCTGCGAGGCTAATTTGCTCTCCATTGGCAGAACGAAGATAAAGATCGTTCGGCATGCCGCAACCACCACCTGTATCTACAATACGAATAGCCAGGCTGAGTGGTCCAGCTTTGACTAATTTACCAGGGACGGTATAATTGCGCTGAATAGTATAACCAGTAGTACGCCCAACTTCCTTACCATTCCAATACGTAATATCATTATCATCGATAGTTCCTAAAATCATTTGAACCTTTTTACCTGCCCAGGATGCAGGTATATCAACGGTCCGGCGGAGCCAGATTAGTCCGTCAAAGCCATTAAGCCCTTGTTCCTCCACCATGCCGGGAAATTTCATTTTTGCCCAGTTACTATCATCCAAAGAGACTTCTGCCCGTACCGGTTTTCCGGCAGAAAAACCTTCATCCACACGATTATTCCAAGCTTCCAGAGTTTTCAGATATTCCGCTTTCATCGCAGTTTTATCAGGCATAGCACAGACTTCCTCCACTACATTGCTAAAGTCCGGCATCTCTTGCAACACTTTCCCACTTATCCAGGATTCGACATTTGTTCCTCCCCAGGAAGTATGAATCAATCCCACAGGCACATTCTGTTTTTCTGAGATTTCACGACCGAAAAAGTAAGCAGTAGCTGAGAAATTAGGAATAGTTTGTGGCGAACATACCAGCCAGCCATTATCACGGACTTTGATATCGGACTCCGGTTGTGTACTCGTCACATGTTCTACATGTAATAAACGGATATTAGGATGATCTGCCGCTGCAATCTCTTTTTTGTAATCCATAATCTTTCCCCAACCTTCCAGAGGCATTTCCATATTGGATTGCCCGGAACATATCCAGACTTCACCAATCATTACATTTTTTAATATCAGTTGCTGTCCATCGGTCAGCGTAAGTTCATAGGGGCCACCTGCCTCAGGTGTGCGGACAGAAAGTTTCCATTTACCTTCTTTGTTAGCCTGTGTCTCATACGTCTTTCCATCCCAGGAAGTTGTTACTTTCACCGTTTTCATCGGCTTAGCTTCACCCCAGACAGGAGCATCCGCTTGTTGCTGAAGTACCATATTATCTGAGAATATCGGTGGCAATACAACCTTGGCAGAGACTGCACCGGATAACATCAGCAAAGCTGCAAATAAAATACATTTGTTTCTCATATTATTTAATTATTGATTTAAACAGAGGCATTGCAAACAACCGTTTCATAATATACAACTGCTTCAATGTCAGAAAGCAAAGATAACCAGAATTTCATATTTGAAATAGCGTTATTGCCCTAATAAATGCAATAATCTTTCCATTTATCATGCTGAATGGAAAGATATTCCTACTTTTGCATAGAAATCAACGCGTTATTTTATGGTTTTAAATTACATTTGGGTAGCATTCTTTGTAATTGCTTTCATTGTGGCACTCATCAAACTTCTGTTTATGGGCAACACTGAAATCTTTACGGAGCTTGTCAACTCTACATTTACTTCCTCAAAAACAGCTTTCGAAATATCTTTGGGGCTGACTGGTATTCTTTCACTCTGGCTGGGTATTATGAAGATTGGCGAGCAAAGTGGTATGATTAATGCGTTGTCCCGCTGGTTAAGCCCTGTTTTCTGTCGCCTCTTCCCCGAAATACCGAAAGGACATCCTGCTATGGGTTCTATCTTTATGAACCTGTCAGCCAATATGCTGGGGCTCGATAATGCTGCTACCCCAATGGGATTGAAAGCTATGAAAGAACTGCAAGAACTGAACCCCCAAAAGGATACGGCGACTAATCCAATGGTTATGTTCCTGGTGCTCAACACTTCCGGACTGATACTAATTCCAATCAGCATTATGATGTATCGTGCACAGATGGGTGCTACACAAGCTACTGATATATTTATACCAATACTGATAACATCTGCTATCTCTACTCTTGTAGGAGTAATTGCGGTCAGTATCGCACAGCGCATTAATCTTATTAATAAGCCTATCCTTATCCTCATTGGTTGTATCAGCCTTTTCTTTGCCGGATTGATTTACCTGTTTATGCGACTCGGTCGGGAAGAAATCGGCACATATTCCACATTGATTGCCAACATTATTTTATTCAGTATCATCCTGCTGTTCATTGTATGGGGATTATGGAAGAAAATAAATGTATATGACGCTTTTGTGGAAGGTGCTAAAGAAGGATTTACCACTGCTGTTCGCATCATTCCCTATTTGGTTGCATTTCTGGTGGGTATTGCAGTATTCCGAACTTCCGGTGCAATGGATATGTTAGTAAGCGGCATCGGCTATGTAGTGGGATTGTTCGGTGTAGATACCAGTTTTGTAGGTGCTTTACCAACTGCACTGATGAAATCGCTGAGTGGTAGTGGGGCCAACGGATTAATGATCGATACCATGAAAGAATATGGGGCGGACTCCTTCGTAGGGCGTATGAGTTGTGTAGCCCGTGGTGCCTCAGACACTACGTTTTATATTCTGGCAGTGTATTTCGGCAGTGTAGGTATCACCAAGACACGCAATGCTGTCACCTGCGGACTGATAGCGGACTTGGCAGGTATCCTTGCCGCCATCATCATCAGTTACATGTTCTTCTTTTGATTTTTAATTCTTAATTTTTAATTGATATGGTTTCTTATCAGACAGACGGTGTAGAAATGCCCGCCATCAAAAAAAGCAAAACAACGGAATGGATTAAGGCCGTTGCTGCAACTTATGAAAAAAGAGTCGGTGAAATCGCCTATATTTTCTGTTCCGATGAAAAGATACTTGAGGTAAATCGTCAATATCTGCAACATGACTATTACACAGATATTATCACCTTTGACTATTGTGAAGGCAATCGTCTTAGTGGAGATTTATTTATTAGCCTTGATACGGTACGCACAAATGCGAAACAGTTCGGCAGTGATTACGAAACAGAGCTACATCGCGTTATTATTCATGGCATATTGCACCTATGCGGGATTAATGATAAAGGTCCGGGAGAACGGGAAATAATGGAAAAAGCAGAAAACAAAGCTCTGGCTATGCGATAAAAATATCAAGATAGTACTCTTGCATAAGGATATAATGTAAAAAGCATCTCCGTTTATTCAGAACACATTATCTGATTAAACGGAGATGCTTTTTATATTGAATCAAGATTCTATTTCAATAAGAACTTCTCTGCACGTCCCGGTGAAAAAAGTTCCCATAGCGAGGCAACCGTCCAACCCGGAGCAAAGATATCATTGTAATATCCCTTACCATTACGACCGTAATCCCAATTCGTGTGTTGGACAACCTCAGGGTAATAACCGACTTTGGAAACACCACACATATGACCCTCATAAGGAAGCAATTGACGCATGGAAGTGGAAATAACCTCAGCAAAGTCAGAGAAAC